>Ga0209172_10000666_pt1 | contig 90184 bp, 93 predicted proteins | sample LarsenN4metaG_FD_184113 | JGI IMG/M metagenome (GOLD analysis project Ga0209172, IMG submission 184113) | Hot spring sediment bacterial and archeal communities from British Columbia, Canada, to study Microbial Dark Matter (Phase II) - Larsen... ... | reverse complement strand
AGGTTCGTTGCGAGGACCGCCCGGATCCATGCGGGATCGACGCCGGAGATGCCGCGAACCACCCGCCAAGGATCGAAATGGACCAGGCCTCCGAAATCTGCTAGCGGGACGGATTCGATGCGCGCGAGGTCCGAGGCGCCGCCCTCCGCATGCAGTCCGTCCTGCGCAAGGTCGATGGGCACGCGGAGCACGCGCGGACCCGCTCCCATGAGGTCGAGCATGGCGAAGGGGCTGGACCAGTTGCGGTCGATGAAGGGGAAGGCGTACTTCGTATGGAGCTGCGCGCCGTCGAGATGGAGACGGTGCCCGACGAGGCGTCGCTGCGTGACGACGGGCTCACGAGGGATCGTTGGCATCTTCGTCGAACCCGGAGAGCGCTCCCCGGGGTTCCTCCCGCCTCTCCATTCCGCGGACCTTCTCCGCGCGCTCCATCAAGTGCTTCACCGTGTGGCTGTCCTCCTTCTCGTCCAGGAGATACGCCGCTTCCTTCTCGTCGAGGGCGAGCTGGATCGTTGCCTGAAGCCGGAACTCCTCGTCCGAGGCGAACAGCGCCTTGAAGTCGTGGAGCACCTCGCTGAGGATCAGACCCACGGACGCATGGAGGTACCGCCCGAGCTTGTTCGCGAGGGAGTTCCTCGCCGAGCGGACCGCGCGCGAGCGAGACATCCGAAGGAGGTAGGCGGGGAACTGGAGCTGTCCCGTGCCCGGGCGACCCCGTCGTGCGGCGGCGACCCCGCTCGACATCATCTCGGAGGCATACGACCAGAGGCCGTAGGATTGGCCGCGCCGGGTTCGGCCGAGGTACACGTCCGCTCGGCTGAGCCAATCATAGCCTCGCGAAAGATCCTCCGGCCCTCCGTATTCGAACGGGAGGTTGTGGTCGATCCAGAGGATCACGTCCTCCGGCGCCTCGTCGAGTTCGCGGAGAGCGTCGCGGGCCCTTCGCGCGTCCCCGGAGCGGAAGATCTCTTGGAGGGCGGTGAAGATCGTCGATTCCCGATCCCGATAGCCGAGTGCTTTCGTCGCCTCGCCCCGAAGCTCGCGTCCTCCGAGGGCGATCGACTCGAGGTCGTTCACGGCGGAGCGGAGGTCGCCCTTGGACCGTTCCGCGATGACATCTAGGACGTCTTCGGCGACGTCGAGGCCTTCTTTGAGTGCAATGGTACGAAGCACCTTTTTTACGTCGGGTGCGTGAATACTTTGGAATTTGATGGTCTTGCATAGTTTCCGCAAGGCGGACGAGCGGGACGTGAGTGCGTAGTAGTCGTTCACGATCAAGACGACGGGCTGCTGCGTTGCCTGAATCATCTGGACAATTGCGGCAATCCCTCCTTGATCCTCCCGGCCGAAGACGTTGTCCGCCTCGTCTAGAACGATGAGCTTCCGTCCACCCTCGGAGGCTCGGAGGAACTCCCCGGTCGGGGAGAACGTCTGCAGGACGGCCCCGCGGGTCGCCGTCTTCCGTATCGCCTCCGCATTCCGACTGTCCGACGCATTCATCTCAATGACGGTCCAGCCCATATCGTTCGCGAGGGCGAGGGCCGCGCTCGTCTTCCCGACGCCCGCATCCCCTTGGAGGATTACGGCCCGCTTGTCCGGATTCCTGCGGGACCAGGATTGCGCCCATTTCTTCAGATCCGACACTGCGGTCCGATTACCGACGATGTCGTCGAGGGTATTCGGGCGGTACTTCTCGGCCCAGTTCGTCATCGACGCCCGAGCAAGGCCGTCTCTTCACATAACCTTATCAGCGGGCGCAGGAAATCGGCGATTCTATGTGCGGGGTGATATTTGTCTAGCTGTAACCAGACAGCATTCTATAGTATAGGTCATAGCTAAATCGAGGGACTGATGCCTATTTCCGTTCATCGGGCTCCGCGGCCTCGTAGAGGTCGCAGAGTTCCTGTAGGAACTCGTCATAAGTGCGTCGGAACTTCAGGCGGTAGAGCCGGTCCCGCGTCGCCGGCGTCAGTTGGATCGTCGTGATCTCCTTGACACGTTTTGGCATCGCTTCACCTCGGATTCTATAGTTCTATCTGTCCGTATAGGACGATGGGGGACCATAGAACTATGTGTTGTCAAACCGAGCCCCTCCATGGAACCCGTCCACGTTCGGACTACCGTCATGGACGCCCCGGAAGGCCGAAAATGAGTCAGGAAGCCCGGGGGAGATGCCACAAAAGTCCAGCGACGCGATCCGCATGAGTCCACTTCCACCACGGACCCGAGCAGACCGGACCTCGCCTAGCCCGGAGTCGCCGGCGTACGGGCGCGCGCCTGGCTTTCCATCGTGGCGGAAGCGCGGGTCGGGGCCGGACCTGCCGCAAGCGGCCGTCCCATCGCGGCCCGCCGCCGCTCCGCCTCGAGACCCGCGCGCTCGAAGTCGTCTGCAGACACAATCGGCTCGTGGCTCCCCGGAACGGACTGCCCGTCCCACTCGATCTTCCCGCAATACAGAGGGTTGGCGAGGATCGCCGCAACGGTCTGTTTCCGCCATGGCCCGCCCCGCTTCGTCGGGACACCGTCCTGGTCGAGACCGCGGGCGATTGCCTCCAAGCTCTCGCCCTCGAGGTACCGTCGGAAGATGCTCCGCACCGCGTCCGCCTCCGGACGGTCCACCACGTATCGTCCATCCACGATCCGGTAGCCGTAAGGATGCGGGGAGCCCAGGCTCCCTCCACCGCGCTTCGCCTTCTGGGCCATTCCCATGTACACACGCTCCCCGATCTGCTCCGACTCGAGCTGCGCGATCCGCTGGATGATATCCATGACGAATCGGCCCATCGCGGTGGATGTGTCGAAGTTCTCCTGGACGGAGGCGAACTGCTTGCCCCACGCTCCCAGCTCCTCCATCATCACCATGAAGTTCTTCGCGTTCCGGTGGATACGGTCCATCTTGATCACGAGGAGGACGTCCCAGCGATCCCGCTCGGCCATCATGTGCAGGTACGCGGGCCGATCCGTCGTGCGGCCGCTGTATCCATCGTCCACGTAGACGCCGCCGATCTCCCACGCGCGGGCTGCGCAGAAGGCCTCCAGCTTTCGTCGCTGGGCCCCGAGCGAGAAGCCCTCCTTCGCCTGGTCCTCGGTGCTGACGCGGCAGTAGATCGCCGCGCGGGTCATGTGGCGTAATCCTCCAGCCGGAGCTGCGGCGTCACGTCGCGCTTCTGGTCCGGCCGGCGGATGCGGCGCTGCATCTCGTGCTGGACGCGGTTGAACGTCTCAATCTCGATGAGCGGCTCATGCCTTCCGCGGCGGACGTCGCCGTTCGACCGCGTGAGGCCGCAGTACACGGGGTTCGAGAGGATGTTCGCGATTGTCTGGCTGGCCCAGGCGCGCCCGGTCTTCGTGCGCAGCCCATCCCGGTTCAGCTCCTGGCAGATTTTCGCGATGCCCTTGCCTTCGAGGTAGCGGCGGAAGATCAGCGTGACGACGCGGGCCTCCTCCGGCTTGATCTGGAGGGCGCCCTCCACGTAGTCGTACCCGTACGGGCTCGCGTATGCCAGGAACGAACTCACTTTCTTCGCGGCGCCGCTGAGGGCCTCGGCGCTCGCCTGGCCCCGCGCGCGACGCATTACCTCGCGTTCGTTTAGCCCGCGCTCCATGCAAAGCTTGCGGAGGGCCTCCTCCTCCGTCTGTGCATCGTAGTGCTGGAGCATCTCCCGCATGGAGCCGAAGCGCATGTAGACCTCCCAGAACAGCAGAGCGTCCGTCGGGGTGGAGTCTGCGCAGTGCTTGCAGAGCAAGACCTTCTGCCGGCGAATCGTTGGATCGCCGCGCGGGTCGGCGTCGACCTCGCGGTGGACGAGGTTCTTGGTGCCCCAGCACCTCTGGCAGCGGCCGTCCACGCTCAGGCCTCCAGCGCGAGCGGGGTCGCATGGGCGTTCGAGGCGATCGCGCGGGACCGGAGGATCTCTTGGACTTCGTTGAATGCGGGGATCGCCACGAGGGGTTCGTGCTCTCCGCGGCGCATCAGGCCGTCCCAACGGAGGTAGCCGGCGTAGAGGGGATTGTGGAGGATCCGGAAGACTTTGTTCGCCTCCCACGCGGTGCCGCGTTTCGTTCGCGATCCCCTCCGGTTCATCTCCTCGGCGATCTCCTCGAGGGTGCGTCCCTTCAGGCAGAGGTCGAACATCTTCTGGACGATGCGGGCCTCCTCCGGCTCGACGAGGAGACGGCCGCTGGAAATGTGATAACCAAGCGGAGAATTGAATCCGAGGATCCCGGGGCCGATGCGGGCCTTCTGGGCCATTCCCATGTACACGCGCTCCCCGATTTGCTCCGACTCGAGTTGCGCGATCCGCTGGATGATGTCCATGACGAATCGACCCATGGCGGTCGAGGTGTCCAGGGATTCCGTGGCGGAGACGAAGTCCTTCCCCCACCGGCGAAGGTTGTCCATCATCTCCATGAAGTTGCGCGAGTCCCGGTGGATTCGGTCCATCTTGAGGACCAAGATCGTGTCCCAGCGGTCCCGCTCCTCCATCATCCGCTGATATGCCGGACGGCGGACGTCGCGGCCCGAGTACCCATCGTCCACATAGGTCGCCGCCACATGCCAGTCCCGCGCCTGACAGTACGCCTCGAGGCGCTCCCGTTGGGCCTCCAGTGAGAATCCTTCCTTCGCCTGGTCCTCGGTCGACACTCTAGTGTAAATCGCGACCGGGGCCATGTGCACCCATCCCGCGCGCGAATGAACGCTGAGGTAAAAAAGTCTAACGGTGCGCTGAATTCGTCCGCACGACGCGGGCACGTGATGCGATGGAGGTCGCCGATCGAGACGGTTTATTTTTATCTAATTATGTGAATTCTTGTCCGACAATCGCACGATCGATTCGGCCGCACGTCGTCTTCCGCCGTGCGATTCTTCGACACGAAACGTCGCCGCTCGCTCCGATAGCTCAAATAGTTGCTTAGACCGATACCAGCTTATTTCTTCAATGCGTGAGCTCGCGCAGTCCAATAGGAATATATCCATTGTCGAATATATCACCGCTGCCTTTCCTTCTGCCCCCGCAGCTCCGCGAGGACCTCTTTCGCCCGATCCATGCGGACTTTCTTTTCTTTCACGAGGACCGCAGCGACGCGCTCGACCTCGTCACCAACCGCTCCGACGGTTGCGGCGATGTTGCGGGCATGGAGGGACATGTGGCCCCTTTGGATCCCCTCGGTGGCCAGTGCTCGGAGGGCGGCGAAGTTCTGCGCGAGCCCGACCGCCGCGATGACCTCGGCGAGCTCCTGGGCGGTCTTAACCCCGAGCAGCCGGACGTTTGCCTTGGCGGTGGGATGGACCGCGGTGGCCCCGCCGATGAGCCCCACGGGCATGGGAATTTCGATCGTGCCCACGAGGTCTCCGTCCATGTTCTTCTCGTAGGTCGTGAGGGAGCGGTAGCCGCCGGACTTCCACGCGGCATAGGCGTGGGCTCCCGCCTCGATGGCCCGCCAGTCATTGCCCGTCGCAACGACGACCGCGTCGACCCCGTTCATGATCCCCTTGTTGTGCGTCGCGCAGCGGAACGGGTCCGCGTCCGCGAAAGCATACGCCTCCAGCACGCCCTCGACGACTTGCTCACCCGGCACCTCGTCCGTGCCGATCGCCTCCTTCGCGAAGACCGCGCGGGCCCTCGCGAGGCGCCGCACCGCGAGGTTCGAGATGATCCGCAGGTACACGCGTCCACCGGTCCACTTCTCGAGATGCGGCGCGATGGCCTCCGCCATCGTGTTCACCGCGTTCGCACCCATCGCATCCCGACAGTCGACGAGGAGGTGGGTGACGACCATGGGGCCTCGGGCCGTCGCGATGACGCGGACCTCGATGTCCTTCGCGCCGCCGCCGAACTTCACGAGCACGGGATCCTTCTCGTTCGCGAGCTGGAGGATTTCGTCTCGATGGGAGAGGATCGTCATCCGCGCGCCGTTCGGGTCCGGAACCCCGGTGAGCTGAATCTGGCCGATCATGATCGGGCCCGTCGAGCTCGTCGCGAAGCCGCCCTTCGCCCGGGCCATCTTGGCGGCATTCGACGCCGCCGCGACGACGCTCGGCTCCTCGATCGCCATCGGGATGAGGTAGTCCCGGCCGTTGATGCGGAAGTTCACCGCGATCCCGAGGGGCATGGGCATCGTGCCGACGACGTTCTCGATCATGTGGTCGACCTGCTCGAACGTCAGGGCGCCCGTCTGGCCAACGGTGGATACCTCGGCTTCCGTGAGCTCGCCGAACTCTCGGAGGATCTGCCAGCGGGCTCTTGCGTCCTTCTTGTAGAATCCGGAAATCTCGGAACTCTTCATCCGAGCACCGGACAGCGGAGAGGGATGTCCGGCCATAAAGGCATCGCGCGGGCCTCGGCGGATTCCACCTAGGCGGCCCGGGCGCGGAGCTCCTGCCGGACCCGCAAGATCAGGTACGGGCCGAAGGCGATGAGCCCCGTCAGGAGGACCGCGAGGAACCACATCGTCCCGTTCATCCCACGCCGCGAGGCGTCCCGGAACGTCCAGATCGCGAGGACAAGGAAGACGGCCCCCATGAGAAGGAGGAACAGGCCCCAGTCCATGCCGAAGGGGCCCGACAGCGCGTACGCGGTCCCCTGCGCCCACATGGCCGAGGCCCCGCGACTAGACCTTCGCGCCGCAGCGCGGGCAGAAGGCCACGCCCGGCTGCAGCGGCGACCCGCAGTTCCGGCAGGTCGTAGTGACCGCTGGGGTACCTGGCGGCGGGGCCGCGGGCGGAGGTGGCGCCTGCGGCGCGTAGCCGGGATACTGGTACCCCGGCTGGTATCCCGCGGGCATCACGGGCCGGTCCGAACGGACGACCAGATAAATGATGAGCCCGATGATCCCTGTGAGGAGGACCACCAGGAGCCAGAGGACGCCGCTCATCCCCCGGCTCTCCGCGTCGCGATACACCCAGATCGCGATGAGCAGGAAGATGATCCACAATCCGATGACTACGAAGCAGATCGCGCCGCCCAAGAAGAGGTCGATCTGAAATGGTGTCAGCATCCCTGCGGAAAAGGCCATGCCACAACCCTGCGCCGGCATGCGCCTGGACGTATTTAAGCGTCTTTTCGGTGGCGTCGAATCGCCGTTCGGAGACCGGCCGGAGTCCGAGGGTCGTCCTCCGGAAATTATAAGACCCTGCCAAATATTGTCTGCGGCGGGGTCAACATGGAGGAGAAAGCGCCCCCTTCGGGCGAGATGCCGAAACCCGCCCCGAAGGGGAGAGGATTGTGGATCGGAATTGCGGTCGTCGTCATCGTGGTGGCCGTCCTCCTCGTTGCGGTCTTCGCGGGGTGGCTCGCTCCGCCGACCCAGCCGCCGCCAGGACCGACCGAGGACGAGATACTCAAGATCGGCACCGTGTTCCCGCTCACGGGCGGCCTGGCCGCGTTCGGGCCCGATGGGGAGAGGGCCGCTCGCCTCGCGGTCGAGGAGATCAATGAGGCAGGTGGCGTCCTCGGCCAGCCCGTCGAGCTGTACACGGCGGACAGCAAGACCGATGCCGCGGCGGGCCGCGATGCAGCGACGGCACTGATTCAGACCAGCCGCGTCGACGCAATCGTGGGCGCGTACGGTTCCGGGATCTCCGCCTCCGTACTCCAGGTGGCCATCGCGAACGAAGTCGTTCAGGTGTCTCCGGCGTCGACGTCGCCGATCTTCTCGAACCATTCCTTCGACCAGGACTGGTTCTTCCGGACGGCGCCATCGGATGCGCTCCAGGGCGTCGTCGCGGCGCACTATGCCTACGAGAACCGATCCTTCCGTCAGGTTGCCGTGATCGGAATCAACAACCCGTACGGCAACGGCCTCGCGACGGTCTTCGAGACCACCTTCGAGTCCTTGGGCGGCACGATCACCAAGAAGCTAATCATTCCGGAAGCCCAGACCGACTACACCGGCACCCTCACGGACCTGTGGGACGGTCCCGAGCCCGCTCCGGAGGCGGTGTACTTCGTCGCGTACCCGGATACGGGCGTGCAGCTCATGTCGGACTGGTGGACGAACCGAGCAGGCTGGCCGACGGAGTGGGTCTTCTCCGAGGGCCTGCGCGACCAGACGCTGTATGTCGACGAGCTGGTCACACGGGGAATCGACGTCTCGACGTTCGAGGGATCGTCCCCCGTTTCGCCGAGCGGCGCCCAGTACGACGCGTTCGTTTCCCGGTACATGGCAGAGTACCCGGGCGACACCCCGACCCTGTTCGCGAGCAACGCCTATGACGCGGTGTATATGATCGCCCTCGCGGCGGAGAAGGCGGGCGTCGCAGCGGGCCCGGAGATCAAGGCGCAGATGCTCGGCATTTCGCGGCCGCCCGGGACGACGGTCGTCCCGGGCCCTGCGGGCTGGTCGGCTGCCTTGAACGTGACGGGCGACGTCGACTACGAGGGGGCGTCCGGCTCGCTCAACTGGGACGAATTCGGCGACCCGACGAGCTCCTACGAGATCTGGGCGATGGACCAGAGCAACCAGATCTTCCAGAAGGAGTTCTTCTCGGAGGCGACGGTGCTCGGCTGGCTCTAGGCCACGCGCGCGAGATCAACCACCGAGGTAGAGGCGCCCGATCTCCGGGTTCCGGAGCAGCGCCTCTCCTCGATCTTCATACTTGTTCCGACCCGTGTCCAGGATGTACCCTCGGTCGGCCAAGGCCAGGGCGCGTCGGGCCCGCTGTTCCACGAGCATGATGCTGGTCCCGCGCTCCCGGATCTCCGCGATCTTCTCGAACACGGACTCGACGAGCTTGGGGGCGAGGCCTGCGGACGGCTCGTCGATCAGGAGGACCTCGGGCCGGAGGATGAGGCTCTTCGCCAAGGCGACCATCTGCTGCTGGCCGCCGCTGAGGTCGCCCACTCGATGTCTCTCCCGACCTCGCAGGTTCGGGAACAGCTCGAGGACCTCGCGGATTCGCCGCTCGAGGTCCCGTCGTTCGTCGTGCCCCGTCAGCGTCCCGAGCCGCTGACGAATCGGTCCGCGGGCCGCCGAGAACTGCGCAAGCCGCTCGCGCATCGGTTTGCGGAGCGAGAAGCCGCCCATCTCAAGGTTTTCGCGTACCGTCATCGATGGGAAGACATTGCTGACCTGCGGGACGTAGCCGAGGCCCATCGCGACGAGATTCTCGGGAGCGGCCCCCGTGACGTCGCTGCCTCGGAAGCAGACGCTTCCTCGCGAAGGCTTGAGGAGTCCGAATATCGTCTTGATGAGGGTGCTCTTGCCGGCGCCATTCGGTCCCAAGATGGCGATGAGCTCGCCGGGTTCTAGCCGCACCGAGACGCCATGAAGGATTTCCATGCCCCCGTAGCCCGACGACAAGTCCGTCGCCTCGAGGATCGTGATCGGATCATCCTCCAAGGTACGATTCGAGGACCGCAGGGTCGCGTCGCACCTCTGCGGGGAGTCCTTCTGCAATCTTGCGCCCCTCGTGCATGACGATGATCCGGTCGCAGCGAGACATCACAACCTCCATGTCGTGCTCGATCAGGAAGAACGTGTGGCCCGCGTCCCGAAGCGACTGGATGAGCGCCATCAGACGGGTCGCAAGCACGGGGTTGACGCCAGCCATGGGTTCATCCAGGAGGATTAGCTGAGGGTCCGTCATGAGGGCCCGCGCGAGCTCGAGGAGCTTCTTCTGGCCTCCGGAGAGGCTCTTCGCAGGCTCCTCGGCGAGTTCTGCCAGGCCCACGATCTGCAGGATGTCTAGCGCAGCGCGTTCCAGTCGGCGCTCCGTGCGTCTCGAGGACATCGGCCGAATTAGAAGGTTCACGAGTTGCTCACCCGGATGGGCCCGAGCGGCGAGGATCACGTTGTCGAGGACCGGAAGGTTCCGGAACTCACGCGGAATTTGCCATGTCTTGACGATCCCCTCCTGGACGATGAGGTGAGGCGGGAGCCCGTCAATCCGATGATCTCCGAGCCAGATTTCCCCGTCGTCCGGCGCGTAGAGGCCGCAGACCATGTTGAACAGCGTCGTCTTCCCTGCGCCGTTCGGGCCGATGAGACCCGTGATCGTCTTGGCGGCCACGTCGATGTCGACCCCGTCAACAGCGCGGATGCCTCCGAAGGCTTTGCGAAGCCCACGGATGCGGAGAATCGGTTCCTCGGGCCTCAAACCGGTCTCTCCCGCCAGATGGTCTGGAGTCGCTCCGGGATGACGCCCTGGGGTCGGTACATCACGATGAGGACGATGAGGAGCCCTACGACCATGAGCCGGATGAGCGCGAGACGCTCAAGCAGCCATGGCGGCAGGCGAACGAAGAGGAGGGATGCCAGGAGGAGATTCTCCGCAGCGAGGATCGCGGCGGACACTCCGAGGAAGCGGCCGATCGACCGCTTCCGCCACCGAGGCCAAAGAAGGAACCAAAGCAGAATGATCGTCTCAATCGTCACGACGGCCATCATGAGGTCGATCTGGTCGAAGGAAGGCCTCGCCGTGCCGCCCGCGAATAGACTCACGCGGACCGTGATCCACTCGAAGGACCAGAACAGGAACGCGCCGAAGACGGCGCCGCGGTGGTTGCCGCTGCCGCCAAGGATGAGCATCGCCCACACGGTGAAGGTCGTGAGCGGCCGGAACGAGGTGACGGGCTCCACGAACGCGAGGAACACGGTGAAGAGGGAGCCCGCGACGCCCATGATCGCGCATCCGATCACGAAGGCCTGGAGCTTCACCTTGAAGGTGTCCTTCCCTAGGACCTCCGCCGCGTCCTCGTCCTCCCGCACCGCCTTGAGGACGCGGGCCCACGGGCTGCTTCCTACATACTGGAGCAGCGCGAGAACGACGACGAGGAGGATGACCGCGACGACCGCGGTGAGGACTTCGACCTGATGGGGAGTGAAGCCGTATTCTGGGAAGAGTTTCGGAATCTGATAGATGCCGTACGTCCCGCCGGTCCGCGGCTCGTCGTTGTTCAGGTACAGCCGAAGGACTTCGGAGAGCCCCAGGGTCGCGATCGCGAGGTAGTCGGCCCGCAGTCGGAGGGTCGGGATGGCGATCAGGAGGCCTGCGATCGCGGCCAGCAGTGCGGAGCCACCGACGGCGACGAGGAAGGGCATCGAGTAGCCGCCAAGGTGACCGGGATAGACTCCGGGGAGCGGCGGCGACGGTGGCGTCATGAGGATCGCCGCGGCGTAGGCTCCGAGCGCGAAGAAGGCTGCAATCCCCGCGTTGAAGAGCCCCGTGTGGCCCCATTGGAGATTGAGGCCGAGGGTGAGCAGCGCGAAGATGGAGGCCATCGAGAGGAACGCGGCGATCTCGACGATGTCCCCGGGAAGCACCTCAAAGACCATGGTCCACCCCCGCAGGGGCGGAGCGCCCCCCTCGCGAGACGAGTCGGGATCTCAGCCAACGCACCGCTCCGGTCCCGCCGGCGGGTCGCTTCCCGCCCAAGATTCCTTGGGGCCGGACGAGGAGTACAAGCACCATGATCAGGAACGCGACGACGGGTTTGTACGCAATGCCATGGACGAGGCCCGCATTCGTATCGAGCCAATCCAGGTAGGGGCCGGACATCTCCGTCGCGAGACCGATCACGAGGCCGCCGAGCATCGCCCCGTAGGCGCTCCCGATGCCGCCCAGGATCACTGCGGCGAATACGAGGAGAAGAAGGTCGAAGCCCATCGTCGGCCGGATGTCCCGCGAGAAGCCGATCAGGATCCCCGCGACGGCGGCAAGGGCCGCGCTCAGGACCCAGGTCCAAAGGATGACTCGTCGGGCCCGGATCCCGGTCGTCCGCGCGAGCTCCATGTTGTCCGACGTGGCGCGCATCGCCTTCCCCAGGGTCGTCCGTGTAAGCAGGAAGTGCACGGAGAGGACGAACGTGGCGCCGAGCGCGAGGGTGAGGAGGCCTTTGATCGGGGCGATTCGGTGGCCTCCGGGCAACGGGATCGTGTCCGCGAGGGGGACGTCGTAGACCTTGAAGTCCGTCCCCCAAAGCGCCGCGACAAGGTTCTGAAGAATGAGGGAGACGCCGATCGACGCGACGAGCGCCGCGACGGGTCCCTTTCCCTCGAGCTTCGAGAAGATGGACCACTCGAGTGCAATGCCGACGAATGCGAGGACCAGGGGGGCCGTGAGGAATCCCAGGACGATGCTCTGCTCGAGCTGAACGTTCACGAAGTATGCGACGAACGCGCCCAGTGTCATGAGCTCCCCGTGGGCGAAGTTCGCGAACTTCCGGATTCCGTACAGGAGGGAGAGTCCAATCGCTCCGGGGATGATCACGCTCGCGGTCACCGCACCGTCAATGAAGCTCTGTGACCCTTTCGCGCCCAACAAGACGACCGATACTGCGAGGACGCCGAGCAGAACGAGGAGGGGGGCGAGGAGGCCTAGGGTCCGGCGGAGCCGCGGGGTCACGGATCGGGGGCGTGCATCCGTCTCGCGACCACGACCCCGCTCCCGCATCTGCCCATGGAAAGGTCGCACCGATAATAACGCTTTGCGGCGCATCCTGTGGTGGTCCCATGGATGCGTGGACCCGGCGGCGGATTCGGTCTCCGAAAAGCACTTGTCCCGCAGGTGCGGTCGCGTGCGACGGATGCCCCAAGAGCCTCTGCTGCTCGTCGATGCTCGAGGACGCCGCTATTGGCTCCCGGAAGGTCCCGGGACGGTGCGGATCGAGGGCCTGGGCGTGGTCGATGTCTCGCGGGTTGCGGGCCGGGTCGGTCGTCGCGTGGAGGTCGCGGGCCGAGCGTTCCTCGTCCTGCGTGCGGCGGTCGGGGATGCCCTCGCGGCGCTCGACCGCAAGGCACAGACGATCGGCCCGAAGGACATCGGCGCGATCCTGTTGCGCGGTGGGGTCGCGGCCGGCGCGAGGGTCGTCGAGGCCGGCTCGGGCTCTGGTTCCCTGACGATTGCCCTCGCCCGTGCCGTGGGACCCGCGGGCTCCGTGGTCTCGTACGACGTCCGGAAGGATGCGATCGAGGTCGCGCGCGCCAATGTGATCCGTGCGGGTGTCCAGCGCGTCGTGGAGTTCCGCCATGGCGATGTTCGCACTGGGATCGCGGAGCGCGACATCGACGCCGTCATCCTGGACATGCCGGATCCGTGGGAGGCGGTGCCGGCCGCCTGGGAGGCCCTGCGCCCTTGCGGCCACCTCGCGACGTTCTCCCCGAACATGGAGCAGGTGAAGGAGACCGTCGCCGCGATCCGGCGGCAGCCCTTCGTCGACCTCCGGACGATCGAGATTATCGAGCGGGAGATGGAGGTCCGCGACGTGGGCGTGCGTCCGTCCTTCGCGGCCCTCGGCCACACGGGCTACCTGACGTTCGCCTGCAAGGTCTTCGAGACACTGGCCTGAGCGCTGGGCGCCCTTCGGGCGGGCCAGGGCTTGTCCATGACAATCACGAGACCGCCATAGGACGGAGGAGCTCGGGCTGCACGGTCTGGCGGGAAAACCGCGTGAAGCGTTCGGGGTGCTCCGTGTGGACCGGGTACACCGCCTTCGGCGCGATCCGGCGTATCATCGCCTCGATCTCCGTCTCGCTCAGGTGACCGGAGGCGTGCAACTGCTTCCGGACGAGGCCGAAGCGATCGAGCCATCGCTGGAGGACCTCGTCGTTGATGTCGTCCTCCTCGAACGGCTCGCTCTTCGAGTGGATGAAGAGAGACCCGCGGGGCGGCTCGACGTCGATCAGCTCCGCGAGGTGCCAAAAATCGAGCTGCAGGAGATAGTCCTCGGGCTTCTTGCGTAGGATGTCCGCGATGACCACGCGATCCTTGAGCTTCTCCTGAATCTCCTGCTCCCACTTGAACGGCTTCTGGCCTCGGTTGTACACGAGGATGTGGTCCGCCTTGTCGACGTCGGGCACGGAGAGATGGGTGTCCTTCTTGAGCGTGCGCAGGAGGTGCGCCGTCTTCGCGCTGATCACGAACTTGCGTCCCGTGGCCTGGGCGACCTCGGAGAAGGTCCGGATTCGATCGACGTCCCGTCCCGGGAACGTCACGAGGACCATCTTCGACGGCGCCTCGCGGACGAGCTCGATGGCGCCCGCCCGGACGTCCGCCTCGGTCATGTTCGCGCGCGGGTCCTCGGGAGCGACCCTCGTGCCTTCCGTGATCAGGGCGATGGGCTTCGCCTCCGCTGCCGAGCGAATGAAGTCCTCCGTGAGGCGACCCTGGGGGCCGTGCTTCCGCAGGTCCCCCGTGTACGCGATCGTGCCCGCGCTCGTATGAAAGAGGTAGCCATACGCCGCGGGCGCGCTGTGGTCCACGTGGATCGGCTCGACCTCGACGCCATCCGCATCGACCGTGTCGCCCGTGTGGAACAGACGGTAGTCATGGGGTCCGAGCACCGCGGTCGTCGTGGTTGCCTCCCACGACTCCAGGATCGTGCGCGTGCCCTCGCCCATGTGCACGGGGATCGCCGGGTCGACGAACCGAAGGTGGTTCGTGTGGTCGAAGTGGACGTGGGTGATGAAGATGCCCGAGTAGTCGGATTCCTGCCATCGCAGGTCCGTGTACCGTAGCGCGTCTTCTGAGTAGAGGCCTGGGATCCTCGCGACGAGGTCCAAGGCGAAGTAGTCCCTGAGCCCGAGCCGTTCGCGGGGCTTCAGGAACTCGACGAAGTATTCCGCCCCGAGGTCGAATGGCGATCCCATGTCGAGCCACAGGCGCGCGTCGCGGTCCTCCAGCAGGATCTTGTTCCCGCCGATCTGCGCGACGCCTCCATAGAAGGTCAGGTCCACCAGGGCAGTCCCCTCCGCCGCGGGCCCGGCCCGCCGCTCACTCCGAGAGCTGGGTCACGATCACGTCGCGCACGGCCTTCATCGACTTGAAGCTCAGGATGAGGCGTCCCTCGGGGTCCGTCTTGAAGAGGCGCGGCTCGACGGCGTCCGCGGGCGTGACGAGCAGCGAAGCGATCTTCCCGGTCTTCGTCTCCATCATGAAATCCGACAGGATGCCGAGGATCTGGCCGTCCTCCGTCATCACCGTCTTCCCTTTCAGCTCCGTCGCGAAAAGCTTCATGCCCGTCTCCGGCCCGCGTATCCCGGCCTCCTTATTTTTCCCTTTCTGAGGCGCGTCGACGCGCCCGCAGCAGCTCGCGGTAGAACTCCGCGAAGTGGGCTCGCCAACCCTCGTCCGAGGCGGTGGTCGAGTCGGCGAGCATGCGCGCGATCACCGTTTCCGCGGTATCCCGCGGGCCCCGGGAGTCGTACGCCCGGAGGAAGAAGAGGCCCCGGTACAGGTAATCGTCCCAGGCGTCTCGGACCTCGAAGCTCGGAGGGACCGGCGCGCCGTGCGCGCGGACGTTCTCGTCGTACGCACGGAGGATGGTATCCAGGATTGGCGCGGACTCCCCGGCCGTGCGACCGCAAACGGGGCACGGCAGGGCCCGGCGGAACGCTACGAACGTCGCCCCGCAACCTGCGCATCGGTGCTCCCTTCGGGGAGCTGACATAAGAGACCCTCCACGGAGGGGACATCGACCTTCGCCCCGTGAAGGTTGGCCCAGACCGTCGGAAGAGGATACATACGACCTTCCCGCCGCCTTGACATTACGTTCATATACGGCGGGGCGCGTGGGTCGAGGCCTGCGTCAAGGACGGCGGTGTCCATGGAGAACGTCGTGATCGAACGGGGCTGTTTCCTCGGCCTCGCGGCCTCCGCGGTCGAGGCGTATGACCGCGAGACGAACGGGTTCCTCGTCGGGAACCGCGCCAGTCGTCTCGTGAGTCGGCGCCCTCGCGAGGTCACGGTCCTGCGGGCCGCGTACCCGATTCAGACGGAGGACCGGAGGCGGAGCTGGGTCGGGCACGGGAACGAGCGGGCGTTCCGGCGCGCCCGCCGGACCATGGAGAACCTGGACGTCGGCTATGCGGTCCTCGGCGGGTTCCACAGCCACACGGGCGAGGACGGCGACGCGGGCCTGTCCCGGACCGATCTCGACTACGTCGCGGATGAGCTCCGGCGGATCTCCCGGTCACGGCTCGAGGACGATCCGCGATGGCTTGAGGTCGTGGTGGCGCTCCGCAAGCGGCGGTGGTGCCGGAGCCACGAGGTCGGCTGGACGACCCGGTCCTACCGCCGGAAGTTGGGATGCACCCTGGCGATTGACGCCTCCCATGGCTACGACATGACGATCGGTGGGTACTGGGTGGAGGCGGAGCCGGATGGCGAGCCAGGGGGCCGGGATGCGGTCCGCGCGGAGGAGGCGCGGCTCCTCCTGCCCTGGTCTGACTAGGCCGCTCAGCGCTGCACGAACGCCCGCCGTCCCATCCGCTGGCTCAACAGCTCTCGGATTTCCGCGGGCTTCGGGACCATCTCGATGCTGATGGAGTCGTCGCCGGTGTCGATCTGGATCGTGCCGATCCGCAGGATCCGCTGGACCAGGCTCTGGGTGAGGTCGACGCGTTCGAGCTGGGTATAGGGGACCATCTGGGTGCGCTTGTTGAGGATCCCGTCCTCCCGAATGATCTTGTTGTCCGTAATCATATAGCGCGTGCTGATCCGCTTCAGCTCTGCGGTCAGGAGCGAGAGGAGCCCGACGAACGCGAGGAAGGCCGCGACGATCGTGTTGCTCGACCATCCGAGGACCGTGACCGCTGGGATTTGCGGGATCAGGTGCGCGAAGAAGACGACCGCGAGGGCCTCCGCAATCACGAAGAGCACGTAGTAGCGGAGGGAGATGAGCCGCGTCGGTCGCGTCACCAAGAGGGTCTGCTCGCCGGAGTGCATGGCTAGACGTCCGTGCCCCCGAGGGGCGAGGTTCCAACCGAGCGGCCGGATAAAATGGTTTCGAGCCCGTTCGCCGGACCCGATTGCTTTCCCGCGGGGCGTTCATCGGTTGAACAATCTTCTTATCGTCGGGGTCCCTACTCCGCCGCCGCGAGCCGATGACCGTCCTCTTCGGGACCCTGGGCTGGCGGCCTCAGAGCCTGATCCCGTCCATTCGTTCCACGGAGGGGTTGGAGCGGGTGACGTTCTACCACAGCGACCACGCGAAGAGCCGCACGGCCCGCGGGAGGGTCATCGAGTTCTGCCGGACCCTGGGCGTCCCCGCCACGGCCGTGGAGCTGAGCGACGCGTTCAACCTCCTCCAGATCGTGGAGCGGATCCGTGCGGATGTCCGGCGAGAGCTCGCGGGCGGAATCCCCCTCCGATTCAACATCGCGGGCGGTACGCGCTTGATGAGCAGCGCGGCCCTCCTGACGTGCCTCCTCGAAGGGATCCCCGCGACGTACGTGCACGACGAGACGTACGAGGAGATCCCGCTTCCCCTGCTTCGAATGACGTATGCGGACCGGCTCACTCCAAGGCAGCGGGCGATCCTGAAGTTCCTCGTGGAGCACCGGGAGAGGGCCTACACGGAGAGCGCCCTCGCGAAGGCGTTGGGCGTCCACAAGGCGACGATGAACCACCATCTGCGCGAGCTGCTCGATAAGGGGGCGATTGATCGCGTCGAGAATCCTCAGGACCGCCGGGCGCTGCTCATTCGCGCGGTCCCCGGGATGGAACTGCTGGTCGGGTGAAGCCGTTGGAGCGGACCTTGGTGGCCACCTTCGGATTCGACGAGCGGCATGTCCTGCCGGCGCTGCGCCTCCTGCCGTACGATGAACTCGTCCTCCTCGCCGGGCGATCGTCCCTGCGGACGAAGGGCTTTGCCCGCCTCCGTGCGCTTGAACCCGACCTCCGGGCCGTCGTCGTGGACCCCTTCGACCTTGTCAGGTGCCTGGAGGCCACATGCGACGCGATCGTCGAGGCGGCGCGTCGGGGCGGCAGCGCCCGGGTGAGCGTGAGCGGCGGCACGAAGATCCTCTGCGCCGCGGCGATGCTCGCCGCGTTCCAGGAGGGCGTGGAGGCGTGGTACTGCGATCCGGATCCGATCCGTCTGCCCGTCCTCCGAGGCGTGCGGCTCGAGGACGCGGTGAGCGACTCCGCCCGGCTCGTGGCCGGCCTGCTCCGCGGCGAGCGGTCCGCGGAGGAACTCGTTCACGCCGCGGCGACCCACGGACTCGGTCGGGTCGCGGCGTACCAGGCACTGAAGGACCTCGTCCGGCACGGCCTCGCGGATCAGCGTCTCGACGGCGGCGAAGTCCTCGTCCGGCCGACCGCCGGGCTCGAGGTCCATCGGGCCCACTTCCGTATCGCCGCGAGAAAGGGCTAAGAGGGCCGAGCCCATGCCCGATGCGGGCAGGGACATGGTCCGCGTCCGAGTCGAGGTCCATCTGAAGAAGGGCGTCACGGATCCGGAAGGCGACAACGTGAACAAGGCGCTCAAGCTCCTCGGCTTCGCCGGCGTGAAGGGCGTGCACAGCGCGAAGATGTTCCTCATCGACCTCGAGGAGAAGGACGCGAAGAGGGCGCGGACCCTCGTCGAGGACATGTGCCGAAAGCTCCTGGCGAACCCCGTGATCCATGACTACGCGATCGCCACGGAGAAGCGCTGAGCCGAGGTGGAACGGACCTGATGCCGGCCGAGACCGGCATCCCGACGAAGTGACCGAGCCCGAGGCCGTCAGGCGTAGCCGCCGATCCTCTGCTTCCGCAGGTCGGGCTGCAGGTGGTCCGCCGACATCATGGCAGTCTTTTTCATCTCACGATCCGCGGCCCGGAGGAAGTCCTCCATCGTGATCTTGTGCCGCTGCCCGCGGCGGAGCGAGCTCCGCATTGCCTGTCGGACCGTATTGAGGATCGAGCCGCCGCTCAGCGGGTATTTCTGCGCGAGGACGTCGAAGTCCACATCCTTCGCCAACGGCGCCCGCTTCGGGGTGAGTCGTTTGAAGATTTCTCGACGGAGGTCGGGGCCCGGCAAGGGGAACTCGACCGCGATGTCGATCCTCCGGTCAAGGGCACGGTCGAGGACCCGGGCGAGGTTCGTGGCGAGGATCGTGATCCCCGGATGGTTCTCAAGGCGGTTCAGGAGCACGTTCACGTCTCGGTTCGTCCACGGGGCCGCCGAGGCGCCGCGGCGATGGAAGACCGCATCGGCTTCGTCGAAGAACAGGACCGCGTCGTCTGCCAGCGCCCGAGCGAACACCGCCTCGATGTTCTTCTCCGTCTCGCCGACCCACATGTTCTCGAGCTGCGCGTAGTTGACAACATGGAGGGCCTTGCCGAGCTCGCGCGCGATCGCCTCCGCAGCCATCGTCTTCCCCGTGCCGGGAGGGCCCGCAAACAGGAGGGAAAGGCCCTTTGTCTTCTTCATGACCTTCCTCAGCCCCCACCGTCCGTACATGAGACCCTTGTGGCGAATCTCGACGAGGGCCTCCTCCAGGCCCTCGCGGGTGACCGGTGGGAGGACCAGGTCTTCGAGGCCGAACTTCGGCCGGACGACCGTCGTCAGGGCGCCGCGCTCCGGCTCGTACGGCCGCTCCTCGGCCTCCTCCTCCGCCTGGTACACCTCGACCCCTGCATTGAGAAGCTTCAGGATCCGCCGCACGTCGTCCCGGGACACGTGGCGGCACGATTGCGAGATGCGTCCGCACTTCGGACACTTCACGATCCATCGGTCGCGGTCACCTCGGGCCATCGATACGCCTCCAGAAAGGCGGCGAACGCCGCCTCCCACCCATTCGGATCCACGCCATTGAAGCCGAGATACTTAAACATCGCTCGCGGGGAACGATCGCCGCGCGCGGCGGGCATCGGCAAACGATAATGTAGCGCGGGTCCTTGTCCGAGGAGAGGCGAAGGCGGGTGGAGCGGTATCGGAGGCGTCCCCTCCCATTCGAGCTGCGCGACGTCCTCCTGCGAGACGCGTCCGATGCGGAACTTGCGGCACTCAGCGACGAACTCGGCCTGGCGCTGAGCGTCGACGAGATGAGGACGATCCAGGCGTACTTCCGCGCGCAGGGCCGGGACCCCACGGACGTCGAGCTTCAGAGCCTCGGTCAGGCCTGGTCGGAGCACTGCTGCTACAAGTCCTCGAAGGTCTTCCTGCGCGAGTTCATCTTCCCGGTTCAGGCATCGTGGGTGCTGGATCGCGGCGACGCCGGCGTCGTCGAGTTCGACGAGGACCACGCGTACGCGTTGCGGATGGAATCGCACAACCATCCGTCCGCCATCGAGCCGTACGGCGGCGCGACGACCGGAATTGGCGGCATCCTGCGGGACGTCCTGGCGATGGGGGCGCAGCCGATCGCCCTCGCGGACCCGCTGCACTTCGGCCCGCTCGACTTCCCGTTCGAAAAGCTGCCGCGGGAAATCAAGCACCCGAAGTACCTGTTCGGCGGCGTCGTCGCAGGCATCCGGGATTACGGCAATCGGGTCGGAATTCCGACCGTGGCAGGAGGCCTCCTCTTCGACGAAGGCTATGTGGGCAACATCATCGTGAACGTGGCCTGCGTGGGCTTCGCGAGGAAGGCGCAGCTGGTGAAGAACCGCGTGAAGTCGGGTCGGGACGTGTTCGTCCTGTGCGGCGGCCGCACGGGCCGGGACGGGATCCATGGGGTCACGTATGCGTCCGTGGACCTCACGGCGAAGGCGGTCGAGGAGTGGTCCGGCGGCGCGGTCCAGCTGGGCGATCCGATCCTCAAGGAGCCGCTCATCCACGCATGCCTCGAGGCCACGCAGGCGGGCCTCCTCGATGGATTGAAAGACCTCGGCGGGGGCGGCCTGTCGTGCGTCATCGGGGAGATGGCCCTCGCGGGCGGCTACGGCGCGGAGGTCGATTTGGAGAAGGTCCCGCTGAAGGAGGCGGGCCTCTCGCCCTGGGAGATCTGGGTTTCCGAGAGCCAGGAACGGATGATGCTCGCCGTGGACCCGGAGAACGTCGACCGCGTGCTGCGGATCTTCGATCTGTACGATGTCCAGGCCACGGTCATCGCGCGGGTGATCCCGGAGAAGGTCTGCCGCGTGAAGTACCAGGGGACCGTCGTCCTCGAGATGGACCTTGATTTCTACACGGGCGGGCCGGAGTACTGTCGGGTGTACGGACCACCTGTACCGCAGCCGATCCAGGACGCAACGCTGCCGCCCGAGCCCCGCGACTACCGCGCGACGATCCTCAAGCTCCTCGCATCCCCGAACATCGCCTCGAAGGAGTACGTGATCCGGCAATACGACCACGAAGTCCGCGCGGCCACGGTGCTGAAGCCGATGCAGGGCGTCATCGGGAAGGCGAGCCACGGGGACGCGGCGGTCCTCCGTCCGATCGTGGACTCCTATCGCGCCCTCGCGATCGCAACGGCCTCAACGCCCTTCTTCACGGCGATCGATCCGTTCCGCGGTGGTGCATCCGCAGTGGACGAGGTCTGCCGGAACCTCGTGGCCGTCGGCGCGCGTCCCCATTCGATGACGAACTGCCTGAACTTCGGGAACCCGGAGAAGCCGGACCGGTTGTGGTACTTCCGGGAGGCGGTCCGAGGCTTGGGCACCATCGCGCAGGCCCTGGGGGTGCCGATCCCGAGCGGGAACGTGTCCTTCTACAACGAGTCCACAATGGGCTCCGTCCCGCCCACGCCCGTGGTCCTCGGCGTCGGGATCGTCGAGGACCTCCGGCGCTGCGTCACCTCGGACTTCAAGCGTGCGGGGGACCGCGTCGTCCTCGTCGGCCGGACGGCGAACGAACTCGGCGGGTCCGAGTACTTCCGCCTCCGGGCGGTGAGGGGCGGGACCGTGCCGGCGGTCGATCCGAACGGCCTGCGGGTCGCCATGGACCATCTCCTCGAGGCGATGCACGCGGGCACGGTCGCCGGGTGCCATGATCTCAGCCACGGTGGGCTCGCCGCCGCGGCGGCGGAGATGTGTCTCGGCGGGGACCTCGGGGCGGACCTTTCGACGGACGCGATGGACCCGATGCGATGGGACGTGCAGCTCTTCTCCGAGTCGAACGGTCGCTGGCTCGTCGAGATCGTCCGCGGGAAGGAGGAGGAGTTCGCGCACCGGATGGAAGGCGTTCCCACGACGGCCCTCGGCAGGGTCGTCGGGCGCTCCCTGCGGTTCCGCTCCTCCCGCAGGTCGGTGTCCCTGCCGCTCGGCGCGATGCGGAGAGCCTGGGCCGAGACGCTCCCGAAGCAGGTGGTGGTCTCGTGAGGCGCGAGGACATCCGCGTGGCCGTGGTCTACATTGAGGGGACGAACTGCGAGGAGGAGTCCGTGGCGTACTTCCGCCACCTCGGCGCCCGCGCGGAGAAGGTCCATCTGAAGCAGCTCACCGGCGATGCCAGTTCGGAACTGCGCCGGTCCCTCAAGGACTACGACATCCTCATGATCCCCGGAGGGTTCGCGTCCGGGGACTACGTCCGCGCGGGGGCGATCTTTGCGGCGAGGATGCGCTCGAAGCTCTCGAAGGACATCCGGGAGTTCGTCGAGTCGGGCAAGCCGATTTTCGGCGTGTGCAATGGCTTTCAGGTCCTCGTCGAGATGGGCCTGCTACCCGCCCTCCATGGGACCATGGCGGACGAGCCGGAGGCCGTCCTCACGACGAACGACACGGGCCACTACGAATGTCGCCCAAGCCTCCTCAAACTCGAGAATCGAGGATCCTGCGCCTTCACGCGAGGCATGAAGCGAGGCACGGTGGTCACGTTCATCTCCGCCCACGCAGAGGGGAAGCTGCTCCTCCCGAAGGACCGCGAGAAGCAACTCCTTCGAGAGCTCGTCGCGAATGACCAGATCGTCTTCCGATACGTGGACGACCGCGGACGGTACGCGGGATATCCATGGAACCCGAGCGGCACGACGTACAACATCGCGGCGATGTGCAACCGAGACGGGAACGTCTTCGGCGTCCAACCGCACCCCGAGCGGTGCTTCTTCCGCCATCTGCATCCCGACTGGACCCGGGGGAACGGGCGAGATCCGGCGTACGGGGACGGGAAGGCAGTGTTCGACAACGTCCTGGACTACGTGGGACGGAAGTTCTGAAGTCGGCAACGCCCTTCGCGACCGCGGGCGTTCCCGCGAAACGAAGTAGTAGTCAAGGGACCATCGCGGCGTGGTGATCTCGGTGGAGGAGATCCAGCACCCGCATCCCCGCATCGTGCACGTCTGGGCCATGAAGGCGTTCCTGGTCCCGCTCCTCCTCTGGCTCGTCGTCGCGATTCCCCTGTCCGCATTCTACTTCGCCACGACGCCCCCAGAAGACCCCTTCGGGATCCGCGCGACCGCCCTCATCGCCGGGGTGGCGGTGCTGCTCCTCGCCATCGGGTACGGGTGGGCCTTCCTATATCGTAGCTTTTATCGTTGGCAGCTGACCGAGAGCGACCTCCGAGTCTGGCGGGGAATCCTCTTCCGGAAGCGAATCACGATCCCGTACATGCGCGTGCAGAACGTGAACGTCGTGCGGGGACCCCTCCTGCTCCTCTTCGGGCTCTCGAGCGTCGAGGTGGAGACGGCCGGTCAGAAAGGGATGTACTACGGCGGGTTCTATCCCACGGAGGGGTTCCTGCCGGGCCTCGTCGACGGCGACGCCGTCGCGGACGGCATCGTGGAGAAGGTGAAGGGAGCGAAGGCGCGCGAAGGCCTCTAGGCGGCCGCCTCCGCGCCTAGCGGATGGCGACCTCCGCCCAGGCAGACGCCATCCAGACCGGCGGGTCGGACAGGAGCGCGCCGTGGATTCGATAGGTCCTTCCGGACGGTACCCGTTCGCCCTCGTCATCGAGCTGCGTCCATGCGAAACCTCGCTCCACCTCCTCCCCGGGTTGGAGCGTCAGGCTCGACATCATCGTCGGGCATACATTGTGGCGCGCCGCCTCGTAAACCATCCTGCCATCGATTTCCGTGACCCTGAAGGAGAGCTGACAGAGCGTGCTGAACCGCATCGTCACGGACTCTTTCGCGTGGGATGCAAGCACGACGCGGAAGGCAACGGGCTCCCCGGGCGTGTACGAGAACTGCTGCGGCCGGACGGTGAGGACGAGTTCCGGAATCGGTCGAGTGATGTATAAGAACGCCGTCAGCAGGAGGAGACCCGCGACAGCGAGCACGGGCAGGATCCGATGGAGCCGTCGCACGTATTCGTATGAGCGCGGAGGGCCTCTTGAGCCTTGCCCCAGTGGGCCGGATCAGAGGGTCACGATCAGTTCGACCACGTCGCCGTCCTTCAGGCTGAGGCCGCCACGGAGGTAGTGCTTTGAGATGACCTCAAGGACCTCCGTGTGGTGCGATCGGATCGGCATGATCACCGCGCAGTCCAGGTGCCCCATCGTCGCGAGGAAGCACTTCGCGCCGCCGAACGTCCGGCCGCCCGCCTCAAACCCGCTGATCTCGATCCCCGCGTTATCCCGCAGGATCTCGAGCTTCGCGAGGTCCGCGCCCTGGATCTTCAGGTTCAGGGTGCCTTCATAGGGCTCGAACCAGAGCTTCTTCCGAAACTGGTCCTTGTAGCCCTTCTGGCGCATGTAGAAGGCACCCTCGCCGAGGCCGCTCGCGACAACGCCCGCAATCGTCAGCGTCTCCTTGACCTCGAAGATCCGCTGATAGTCCGCATACTCCCGGCGAAGCACGTCCGCCCCTTTCGAGCTCAGCCTGATCCGCTGGCGGCGCGTCGCGAGATCCCGCAGGACCATCCCCTCGCGGATCAGCTCGAGGATCCGCTGGGACGCGGACTGCTGGCTCACGCCGATCGTCTTGCCAAGCTCCCGCGAACTCAGGCTCACGTACTCCTTGATACCGCCGAGGAGCGCGATCGCCTTGAGGGTCTCGACGTGGTAGGGCTTCAACGGCCGCGGACAAGACCACGGGCCGTTTATTCCTTTCCTAGACGCCCTCGGCGACCAGATGGCTGCGCGATCGGAGGAACGCACGAGGCACGCCGGCGGCCTTGAGCCGGTCGAGGAGCGCTGCATCGTTCGTCACGACGATCCCGCGGCCGTCCGAGGACAAATCGAGGAGTGCGTCGTCCGCGGAGCCGTGTCCTTCCACCGCTCGGAACTTCAACGCGAGTTGCAGGGCGGACTTCGCCCAGCGGTCGTGGTCCGCGAGGGCGCGAAGCTCGTCGAGCACGGGCGTGGGCACGGCGACGTCGACCTCGCCGAACAGGCGGCGGAGTTCCGCCTCCAAGTTGATCCGGAACTGGAACGGCATGAGGAGCGCATTCGTGTCGAGGAAGACGAGGCGGGCCACCGAAAACGTACAATGGTGCGCGGCTATATGGCCTTGGAGGTGATAATCGCCCTCGCCCTTTTAAATACCCGGATGAGCATAGCGTCGCTATGTAGATAGTGAGGCGATGATGCCTCACACGGATGGTGGCAACATGAACGGAATCGTAATCGGGCTCGTTGTGATGGCGATGCTCGCGGCCCCGGTGGCCTTCGCCGGCACCGCGAATGGCCTCGAGCTCCGCCGCGATCTCTCGCCCGTCGTAATCGGCCCGATGCCGACGGACCGGCTTGGCGGAGGCGAGATGATCGCCGTGAAGGCGGGCGACGCCGTCTTCGGCGTTCGCTATGGCGTGGACGGCCGTGCGAACGACATCGTGATCTTCGCGGAGTACAAGCGCTTCCTCGGCGCAGCGGAGATCGTCGACGAGCGGGGCCGCTACCTCGCGACCCGCGGCATCCCGGTGTTCACGGTCCTCGCGCAGAGCCTCACCCGCTTCATCGAGTTCCAGAAGGTGAACGAGACCGAGGGATACGACCTGCAGAGCGTCGACGGCCTCGCCTCCCTCTCGCGGAACCTGCCGGTCAAGGTCCTGAGCCTCGTGACCGCGTGGGAGCTTCGGGAGTTCACGAACCGCACGGTCGACAATGTGACGTACGTCGACTTCACGCTATCCGCACGGGACCTGCACTATACGCGCATCATGAACGAAACGAACCTCGGCGACGGCATCGTGAACCTCGTGGCCTTCACATTCCACTTGACGATCGAGGACGTGGTCCGGTCGGGCCAGGTGCCCGTGTTCCGGGTGACGGTGGACGACGGCGACCATCGCGAGATCACGCACGCAGAATTCCTGCGGATGGAGAATGTGACGGCGCAGGCGGTTGCGATGGGCGCGAAGTACGACCATCGGATCGAAGGCTGGGACTTCCTGCTCCTGGGCGACCGGCTCGTGTTGGAGACGCGCCTCCTCCTCGGGAACTTCATCCCGGACCGGACATCGGACTTCGTCCATGCCCTCCTCCGGGAGCGCGCGGAGGACGGCAACGGGACGTACGAGCGGGACGACCGCACCCTGAACGAGAGCCTCCACGAGCGGCCGCGGCTTTACACCCTGGACCGCGTGTACTTCGACGACGACTATACCCGGATTGGTCGGTTCACCTGGGTGACGAGCGTCACCGTGGACGGGCAGCCGATGCGGATGGCCTTCCAGGTCCAAGGCGGCGGGCGTCTCCGCCTGGAGCACGCCGGCATGTACTTCGTCGGCTTCTGGCTCCGAGGCGCGTTCGTGTATCCGGCGGGCCAGGTGATCGACCACGACCCCGCGCTGTACACGGAGTCCTTCGTCGAGCTGCCGAGCGGCTTCAACCTCACGCCGATCTCGATCCTCGCGATTCAGCTCGGGATCGTCGGGGTTGCCTTGGTCCCGGCTATCTACCTGCGGGCGAGGGCGAGGCGCGCGGCGTCGAAGTGAGCGCCTCGCTCCCCTTTCTTTCCCCCATGCGCATGACGATGATTCCCGCTCGATCTTGGGAGGCGATCCACGATGCCGATTCCGTGGCCCACCCGCCGCGTCCCTGCGGTGTCCGAAAGCCGATATAGCGCAACCCAGATACGAGGCGCGTCCGATGACCGAGGTCAGCCCGGAGTGGACCGCAGAGCTGAAGAAGGGATCCGTGCAGCTCTGCCTCCTTGCGCTCCTCGCGAAGGAAGAGAAGTACGGCTTCCAAATCCTCCACGAACTCCGGGAGAAGTCCAACGGTTTTTTCGATCTGAAGGAGGGCACGCTCTATCCTGCTCTCCGGCGACTCGAGGAGCGTGAGTTCGTGGAGAGCCGGTGGAGGGAGCAGCCGAGCGGCATGCCTCGCAAGTACTACCGGCTCACGGATCGCGGGCGGCGAGCGCTGGCGGAAGCCCTCGTGATTTGGGACGCGATGACGGAGGGCGCGGAACGCGTGCTGAAGGGATCCCGATGATGTCTCCGGAGGAATACGTCCGAGAGGTCCGCCGGTCCATGGTCGGCATGGAGCCCGCGGTTCGGGAGGACATCCTCCGGGAGGTGCTTAGTCACATCGCCGACGCGGCGGGTGCGAACCCATCGAATCCCCAAGCGGCGATCGCGGATCTCGGGCCGCCGGCGGAGCTCGGACGGCGGTACCGCGAGCTCTATGGCTACGGCCGGAGTTTCAAGGTCCTCTTCGCCGCCGTCGCTTTTCTCTTGGCCATCCCGAGTGTCCCGGTCCTGGGAATCACGGAGGCGGGCTTCTATCCCTACGGCTTGTCGCTCGTCGCCCTCGCGGCCCTGGTCGGGTGGACCCTCTGGGTCAGCGTGGCCGCGGGATCCCGCGTCGGCTTCCTCGCGGGCCTCGCCGGGATGATCGCGCGCTTCGCTGCGGTGGGGGTCGTCGTTGTGACGCAGCCGGGAGCGGCGCCGATCGACAGCGGAGTCGCGCTCTTCGTCGCGGCCTCGATCCTGCTCCCGATCCTCGGTTGGCTTCCGGGCACCGCGAAGCGGACCTGGTCGAAGCCGCGCGCGGACCTCTAGCCCTTCCGCCAGTCCGCGAGAATCCTCGCATGGTCGAATGCGAGCGGCGGGAGGACGTCGGGATCCAAGAGGCGCACGTCGGCCGCGTCGCTGCTCGCCCGAAGCTCTCCGCCAATGCGGTCCAACTCGAACACAATCGCGATGACGTGACCGCGAGGGTCCCGCGAGGGATCCGAGTAGACGCCTACGACGCGGCGGACCTTCGTCTCGAGCCCCGTCTCCTCGCAGACCTCCCGCACGACCGCGTCCTCCGCTCGTTCCCCGAGCTCAATGAATCCGCCCGGAAGGGCTGGCATCCCGCGGAACGGGTCGTTCCTGCGGACGACGGCGACGACCTTCCCGCCGACCAGGACGATGCCGTCCACGGTGACGAAAGGATGTTTCTGCGGCGGCAGCATCCGGCTCACTCGAGGGACGGCATGCGGAGGTCGTGGTCCTTGGCGAAGTGGACGGCCTCCGGATAGCCTGCGTCCGCATGCCGCACGACGCCCAGACCGGGGTCCGTCGTGAGCACGCGCTCGACCCGTTTCTCCGCGGCCTCGGTGCCGTCGCACACCACCAACGCGCCCGCGTGCGTGGAGTATCCAATGCCGACCCCGCCGCCGCTGTGGACCGCGATGAGGTCCGCCCCTGCCGCGGTGTTCAGCAAGGCATTGAGGATCGGCCAGTCCGCGATCGCGTCCGACCCGTCCCGCATGCCCTCCGTTTCCCTGTAGGGGGAGGCGACGGAGCCCGCGTCGAGGTGGTCCCGGGTGATCACGATCGGCCCGGAGAGATCGCCCGCAGCGACCATGCGGTTGATCGCCTTCCCGAAGTGGGCCCGCTCCCCGTAGCCGAGCCAGCACACGCGCGCAGGCAGGCCTTCCCAGGGCAGGTACTTCCCTGCGAGGCGAATCCAGCGCTGCAAGGTCTCGTCCTTCGGGAATTCGCGCAGGACGACCGCGTCCGTCTTGATGATGTCCTCGGGGTCTCCGCTCACGGCGACCCAGCGGAACGGCCCGCGGCCCTCGCAGAACATTGGGCGGATGTAGAGGGGCACAAATCCCTGGAACTCGAACGCATTCTCCACGCCGGCTTCCGACGCCTGCCCGCGAATGTTGTTCCCGTAGTCGAAGACGATCGCACCGCGGTGGAGCATGTCCAGCATCGCACGCACGTGGATCGCGATGGATTCGTAGGATCGCCGGAGGTACTCCTTCGGATCCGACGCACGGAGGTCCGCCGCCTCCGCCACCGAAAGGCCGCGCGGGATGTAGCCTCCGAGGGGATCGTGGGCGCTCGTCTGGTCCGTGACCACGTCGGGGATGATCCCGCGCCGCACGAACTCCGGATGGACGTCCGCACAGTTCCCGACGAGGCCGATCGAAAGGGGGTTCCCCGCTTCCTTCGCGTCCGTCGCCAGGTCGAGCGCTTCGTCCAGGTCGCGGACGAGGACGTCGCAGTAGCGGTTGTCGACGCGCCTCCGAATGCGGGCCTCATCGACCTCCACATCGAGGCACACCCCTTCGTTCATCTTGATGGCGAGGGGCTGCGCGCCGCCCATCCCTCCCATCCCGCCCGTCAGGACGAGCCGGCCCTTCAGCGTGCCGCGGAAATGCTTCCTCGCGCACGCGGCGAAAGTCTCGTAGGTGCCCTGGACGATCCCCTGGGACCCGATGTACGACCACCCGCCGGCGGTCATCTGCCCGTACATCGTGAGGCCGAGCTTCTCGAGCTCGTAGAACTTCTCCCAGGTGGACCACCGAGGCACGAGGTGCGCGTTTGCGATGAGCACCCGCGGAGCGTCGGGATGCGTCCGGAACACGGCGACGGGCTTCCCGCTCTGGACGAGGAGCGTCTCATCCTCTCCGAGGGAGGTCAGCGTCTCCACGATCCGGTGGAAGGCATCCCAGCTTCGCGCCGCCCTGCCGGTCCCCCCGTAGACGATGAGTTCGTCGGGCTTCTCCGCGTTCTCGAGGTTGTTCTCAAGCATGCGGAGGATGGCCTCCTGGCGCCATCCTCGGCAGCGGAGCTTCGGGCCCCGGGCCGCCTGGATCCGCTCCATGCGGAGGTCCTTAAGCGGGCCTACGGGTAAAGCCTTTTCCGCGTCCCGCGGCCGGAGGGCGAGGGAACGCGTTCAGGGGGATGCCGTCGCTGCCGGGGCTCCGTCGAGGAAGGCGCTGAACCCAGAGAGGCACTTGCGAAACCGTCTCGCGCGGTCGGCGAGCGTCCGATCGTCGGACCGCCAGGGAGGTGCGGTGCGTTCTCGAGACGGCCTCGGGTGGAGAAAGTCCAATGCATACAAGCTCGCCATGCCGCCAAGGACCGCGATCACGGCGATGGATCCCAGGGCAAGGCCGATCGCGGTCCCGTCGAACGGTGCGTAGGCGAGCTCCGCCGCGATCAGGGGAAGGATCCCGGCTCGATACGGAGGTCGCACGACGAGGGACACGAGGAAGAGGGCGAGGGCTGCGGTGAGGCCACCCGAGGCGGTGATGATGGCCCACGCGTCCTCCGGCACCGCGCCCGTGGACGCAACGAAGGCCGAACCGCTGACGGTGCCGTCCACGCCGAGGGCGGACGCGGCCAAGTAGTGTCCCAGTTCGTGGGCGGGCCGACCTACGAAGAGGAATGCAATCCACAGCGCGAAGCACATTTTGAGGAGCCTCATGAGGAACTCCCTGGCCTCGAGGGTCCCGTCCGGGTTCTCGGCATCCTCTTGAGGGGGCTCCATGCCCCATCGCCTTACGCGCGTGCGCAGCGGATCGCGCCTGCGGCCACCGTCCGGCATCCTCGGACTTCTCCGCGATCGCATCCGTATGGCGGTACGGCTTCTAGCCTCTTGCCCCTCTTTCCGGAACGTGGGATTCGCGCACGGACGCGACCGCGGCTCACAGCCGGGATTCTACGAGCGCCATCGCTCGGGAGCCAACCTCTTGTGCCCGCCGTAGGAGTTCGGCGAGTCGGGCCTCGGTGGTTTCGCGGAATCGCTCGTCGCGGATCGCCGCCAGGTTCACGCGGCAGTTCAGGCTCGCGCCGCGAATCGCTGCGTCCGCGAGGATGGTTGCCACTCCAGCGTCCGCGGAGGCACTTCGATTCCCTTTCGCCGCGGCCTCCTCGGCGACCTGAAGTGCCTCGACGCAGCGCTCGATCGTCTCGACCGGCACCTCCGTCGCCTTGCGATACGCGGACTGCATCGCCTCCACGCGTGCGGACTTCTCGGCCTCCGTCGCCTTGGGCCGCCGCATCGCCGCCACGACCGCGTCATAGGCCTTCGAATCGTCCTCGACGAGCTGGAGTAGGCGGGATTGGAGGGCGCGGGCCCGGCCCTCGATTCGCGTGAGGTCCGCCTGGACGGACTCGTAGCCGCTCTTGCCGACCGCAAGGCCGGCGACCATGCGGCTCAAGGCCGCGGACAGCGCGCCCGCCAGGGCGGATGCGCTCCCGCCCCCCGGCGTGGGCGAAGCCGCTGCCAGGGATTCGAGGAAATTGCCGACACTCTGGTCCTTCACTCCCATAACCTCGTCTCCAAGATCTGGTCTCTCTTGAATCCGGCGAGCTTGAAGTGCGCCACCGCGGCTTCGGCGATCGCGTCGAGGGGGACGAGGCCGACGATCTCGCTCTCCACGACGGGGACGCCTTCCTGTTCCGCGAGCGCCCGGATCGCGTCGAAGGCCCGCACGAGGGACGTCTTCCGGAAGTCGATCATGTTCATCGACACTTGGACGAGGCCTCGGTCCGCGAGCTCGAAGCCCTTCGCGCGCACCGCGGGCAGACCCCCGTCGCTCTCCCGGATCGCCTTTGCGATGCGCTTCGCGACCGCGACGTCCTTCGTCCCGAGCACGACGTTCCACGCGACGAGGATGGGCCGGGCGCCGACGACGGTCGCGCCTGCGGTCGGATGCATCCTGGGCGGACCGAAGTCGGGCCGACGGTCCGGGTTCGTCTCGATTTCGAGCTTCAGGCCCTCGTACTCGCCCTTCCGAAGGTTCGGCAGGTCCTTTCGATCCGGGCGCGTGGCGGCGGCCTCGTACAAGTACACCGGCACCCCGAGTTCGTCCCCGATTCGCTTCCCGACGGCCTGGGCGAGGGCCACACAGTCTTCCATGGTGACGCCGGATATCGGGATGAAGGGGAGGACGTCGAGGGCACCGATCCTCGGATGCTCCCCGGAATGTCGATTCATGTCGATCAGGTCGACCGCCTTCCGGGCGCCTTCGAAGGCCCCCTGCGCGACGGCCTTGCGGTCGCCGGTGAAGGTGAGGACCGAGCGGTTATGGTTCGCGTCCATCTCGCGATCCAGGAGCCGCACGCCGGGCACCGAGGCGATCGCCGACGCGATCGCGTCAACGACCTCCTTGCGGCGACCCTCGGAGAAGTTCGGCACGCACTCCACGATCTCGGCCATCGTTTCTCCAGAGAGCCGACGAACGTCCGGCCCGCTTAAAACCTTTCTCGACGGCACGCGTCAGCGCGGCGAGCGGTCGATGTCGAACGCATGCTGGGATACGTATATGTAACCGCGGAGGAGTTGCGGGCAAGGGTGCACACGGCGCGGCACGTGGATCGCGGCTCGGCAGGAGGGATGGGGCGCATCGTCCTACTCATCGTTGGATTTCTCCTGGTCGCGGGCGGGCTTCTTCTGACGCCGGCGAGGGCGCCGCCGCCGGTCCCGATGACGACGGAGGGTCACGCCCTCGATCCGTTCGGGGATCCGCTTCCCATCGGGACGCCGGTCCGCGCGTTCATCGACGGCGTGGAGTACTCCAATGCCTCTGCGGTCTTCGATGCATCCGGCAGCTACGAGGTCCTCACCGCAGGCAACTGGATGCTCGGCGAGGGCGTCCCGGAGACGCCGACGATCAAGGAGGGCGCCGACCTCAGCGAGTCCGTGCTCTACGCTGCGGCCGACTTCACCGGCTTCCCGTTCGTGTTCCAGGAGACCCTTCCGTGGTGGCCGGGCCGGGTCACCGTCGCGGATCTCCATCTGGGGGATCCGGCGACGTGGCCGGAACCCCTCAAGATCCAGGGACTGGTCGTGAGGCCTGCGCGCGGCGGAGCGCAGTACATGTTCCTCTGCAATCCGACGGGGTCTGCCGTGGACCTATCGTCGTACTACATCGAGGTGGATCGGCCCGGGACCTACCACGGGCCCAACGTCACGCTCTCCGGGACGCTCCTCGCGAGCGGCGAGATCCGGGTCAACGTGACGGCCTCGTACCTGAATGCGACGGGCGACGCCGTGAAGCTCGTGTTCCGGAACCCCGGTGGGCCCCTCGCCGCGGCCGGCGGGAGGGACATCGTCGTGGACCGCGTGGAATACAACGCGACCCAGGGCGGCACCCTGTTCTGGGAACCCGGGAACACGATCATGCGGGACGCACCTGCGCCCGGGATCGGCGAGATCCTCGCCCGCTCGCCTGCGTGCCGGGACACGAACTCGCCGGCCGACTTTCGGGTTCTGACGGAGCCGGGGCTGCCCCCGAACGGGCCGCCGACGGTCGTGGTGATTTCCCCCGTCGGGGGTCAGGCCATCGAACCGGGACAGCCTCTCGGCATCCTATGGGTCATGTCGGACGACATCTTCCCGACGGACTCGCTGCGGGTCTGGGCGAACGTGACGTACTCCGGCGTGACGACGGTCCTCGTGAACGGGTCCGTTGGGGTGACCTCCTGGACCTGGGTCGCGCCGAACACCGAGGCTCGGGGGGCCGTCGTGACGGTCGACGTCGTCGATCCGTTCGGCGCTCGCGGGTCCGCGTCCAGCGGCGCGTTCGACATTGTCCGGCCGCAGCCGTACGCGGGGCTTGGGCTGTTCGTTGCGATCCTCGTGATCGCCGTGATCGGGGCGTTCCTCCTCCTCGCGTTCCTCCGGGCGGCGCGCGCAGAAGCTCCGCCGTCACCGCCTCCGCCGGCGGCAATCCCTCCCCCAAAGCCGGTCCCGCCCGCCGAGGAGGCGCCGGCGACGCCGGCCGCGGCCGAGAAGAAGACCTGCCCGAACTGCGGCACCGTGGTGAACGCGGCGGACGAGTCGTGCTTCTTCTGCGGGCACTTCTTCCCGAAACCGCCCACCGGGTGAAACGCGCGGGAATCCTGAAGAGCCGTCGAGGCGTTCGGGCGTGCGGTGGGCTCCGATGGCATCGATCGCCTACACGCGCGTCGTCGACCTGAGCCAGGAAATCACGCCCGACCTGCAGGTCTTCCCGGCGTACCCGAAGCCGGCCTTCCTCCCGTGGACCACCCGCGAGGCGCACGGCTTCGCGGCGGAAGCGCTGTTCCTCATCAGCCACGCGGGCACGCACATCGACGCGCCGCTCCACTACCGGCCGGAGGGACATGCGCTCCACGAGCTCCGGCCCTCGCGGTTCGTCGCGCGGGCGCAGCTCCTCGACCTCAGGCCGCAGAAGCCGAGGGCCCGCATCCGGCCGAGGGCGCTGCGGCGAGCCCTGGGCCGCCGACGGCTCGCTCGCGGCGATGCGATCCTCCTGAGGACCGGGTGGGAGAGGATGCGGGGCCGGGATGCGTACCTCGATTCGAACCCCGGCCTGACCGGCGAGGGCGCAGCGCTCCTCGTGCGCTGGGGCGCGTCCCTCGTCGGCGTGGATACGGCGAACCTGGACCTTCCCGACGCGACGGACTTCCCCGGGCACCACACCCTCCTCGCGGCGGACGTGCCGATCCTGGAGAACCTCTCGAACCTGGGAGCGATCCGCGCGGACACCTTCACCCTCGTCGCCCTGCCGCTCCGCCTGCGGGGGGCGACCGGGTCCCCCGTCCGGGCGGTCGCGCTCGTGTGATCGAGGGGAGCCCACCGGGACCGCCGGGCCATTCCGGATGCGTCGGGCACGGGAGGCGTGGGCGTGTGGTTCGCCTACACGGGCGTTGAGATCGGGGACTTGGATGCTCCCTGCGGTTCCACGGGGACGTCTTGGGGGATGGAACTCCTTTGACCGTAGGTGGATCCCCGGGACGGCGGAGAGGTCGGGGCGCTGAAGCGCAAGGAGTCGCCGCACGTTCTGGATCTGAACGGATGTTCCGACAGCAGGTTCCGCAGCGGGAGCGAGCTCGATCCTCTCGGCTTCGAGGTCGCGGACGTCCGAGGGACCGTCCCGCGGCTCCTTCGTTCGGACGCGGCGCTCGCCCGGGACTTGCCGAGGACCGTGGGCCCGGGGATCATCGCCTACTGAGGGACCCGAACGGCATCCGGATGGAACCGTGCGAAGTGCGCAAATCGTAGCGCCGTCGTTCTCCGGACACCGCAAGGGTATTATCCGGCCCCCACTTTGGCGGTCCAACCCATGCGGAAGGAAGAGGAGTTCAGCGAGTGGTACAACGAAGTGATCGAGAAGGCCGAGCTGAGCGACAAGCGCTATCCGATCAAGGGGATGAACGTCTGGCGACCGTACGGATGGGCGATCATGAAGCTCGTCGACAACGCGATCCGCGAGGAGTTCGACGGCACCGGCCACGGCGAGGTGAACTTCCCCGTCCTCGTGCCGGAAACGGAGTTCCATAAGGAGGCCGTGCACGTCAAGGGGTTCGAGGACGACGTGTACTGGGTCACCCGCGGCGGGTTCGACGAGCTTGACGTCAAGCTCGTCCTCCGGCCGACCTCGGAGACGGCGATGTACCCGATGTTCAAGCTCTGGATCCGCAGCCACGCGGACCTCCCCCTGAAGGTCTACCAAATCGTCCCGGTGTTCCGGTACGAGACGAAGATGACGCGGTCGTTCATGCGCGTCCGCGAGATCCACTTCTTCGAGGCCCACACGGCCCATGCGACGTTCGAGGACGCAGAGCAGCAGATCCGCGAGGACCTTCAGATCAACGAGCGCTTGATGCGGCTCCTCTGCCTTCCGTACATCGTTTCGAGGCGCCCGGACTGGGACAAGTTTCCCGGGGCGCAGTACAGCCTCGCGGCGGACACGCTCCTGCCGTCGGGCCGCGCGCTCCAGCTCGCGACGTTCCACCAGTACGGCGAGAACTTCGCGAAGGTCTACGACATCACGTACGAGGATGAGGCGGGCGGCCACAAGCACGCGCACCAGACGACGGACGGGATGAGCGAGAGGATCCTCGGGGCGATCATCTCCGTCCACGGCGACGAGAAGGGCCTCGTCCTCCCGCCGGCGGTCGCGCCGATCCAGGCGGTCGTGATCCCCATCCTGGAGAAGGGCCGGCAGCAGGAAATGCGACGGGAGGCCCAGCGCCTCTTCTACGACCTTCGGGAGCGCATGCGCGTGAAGATCGACGACCGCGACGTCCGCCCGGGCGAGAAGTTCTACTACTGGGAGGCCCGCGGCGTGCCGCTCCGAATCGAGCTGGGGCCGCGGGATCTCGAGAAGGGGGTCGTGACCGTCGTCCGCCGGGACACGGGCGAGAAGCGAGAGTTCCCCCGCGAGGGCCTCCCGGAACGGCTAAGGTCCCTCCTCGAACTCGCGCAGGTCGCGATGTGGGAGCGGGCGGAGAGGGTCCTGCAAGAGAACACGTCGACGATTGCGTCGTTGGACGAGGCGAAGGACGGGTTCAACCGAATGGGCTGGTGCGGCGAGGAAACCTGCGGGAAGACGATCGCGGACCGCACCGCGATGGACCTCCTCGGCACGCCGTTCTACCCGGAGACCTTCGACGGCACGTGCATCGTGTGTGGGAAGGAGACGAAGCAGGTTGCCTACGCCGCGAAGGTCTATTGATTCCGAGGGTCTGGCACCTCAGTCCTTGCGGTAGAGGAGCATCCCGACGATCCCGAACCCTACGAGGATGATCGTCACCGCGTAGGCACCGACCCACTGCGGCTCGAGAAGGTTCCAGGCGCCGTACGTGAACCCCCAGATTAAGTAGAATAGGATTCCGGCGAAGAGGAGGAGGGAGTAGAACGCGAAGGCGACCCGCCTCGGGAAGGCGACCTCGGGCACGCGGCTCGCAAAGGGACGGCGGCTAAAAACCTTTCCTGCGTCGGGCGTCGCCTCAGGCCTTCTCCTTCGGCCGCACGAGCGTCCGCCGGGTCCGGATGAACCGGCCCTTCGTCCGAGCCCACCACGCCCCAACCTTGGGGTACGATTCCGGGTTCTCTTCCACCCAGAAGAGGAACGCGAGGATGAGGAAGAACGCGGAGAGGGCGATCAGGAGATAGAACGGCCACGTGGGGATCGGCTCCTTCACGCTGAACGCGGAATCCGGGAGGATGCCGTCCACGCCGAGGATCGTGAGGTTCACAAACCCGCGGCACCACGGCGGGTCGCACGGGTCCGTGCGCGGCACCTCCGCCGCCGTCCAGACCTCTGTGCTAAAGAAGCCGCGCGAGGCAAAGCGGAAGCGCTGCATCGTCCCGCTCACGTTCCCGTCGAACTCGATCCAAAAGCGGAGGAAGTAGCTCGCCTGGGAGAAGATCGAGCCGTGGGGCATGTCCCTGGAGCTGGCGACGGTCTCCACGGTGAAGTTCAGCGGGATCGCCGTGTTCGCGGGGACCGAAGGCTGGCTCCAGATCCACTCCCGGCCCCCCGCGCCTGCGATCCGCGGGTAGGCGTACGGCCAGTTGTCGTCCACCGGGATCGACTGCTCGATCGTGGCGTACTGGTAGATGCTCGCGTTGAGGCGGACGTTCTCGATGGGCTCCGTGTAGGTCGAGTTGAACAGGAACCGGAACGCCCCGCTTTCCCCCGGGGCCAGCTGCGGAGTCTCGAGGACGTAGATGAGCTTGTTCACCCTGCTGACTTCGACGAAGTCCTCGGCCGCCGCTGGGGGCGGCGAGAACGCCACGAGGGTGAGGAGGAGGGCGAGGGCGAGGACCGGCGCCCGCATGATACGCGGCGAAGCGGGTGGGTCCTCATATAGATATCGCGCTAATCATGAAAGACGAGACTGAGGATGGTCCGGGGAGTGCGGGTCGCGGTCGTCCCACGCATGCGGGCGGAGTCCCTCCGGAAGGTGCTGCACGCGGCCGGCGTGATCGATCGCACGCACAAGATCACCAAGCGAGGCGTGGAGGTCCTGATTCCATTGCGCGCCGCACCGTCCATCGATCTTGCCGCGTTCGGCGCCCGCCTTGAATCCGTCGAGGGCCTTGAGGCGCGTCCGCGACCACGGAGTCCGCTCGAGGCTCTCAAAGAGGCGTTCGACCGTGCTGGGATCCCCGCCGGCGTGCGTCCCTCTCGGTGGGAGCGGATCGGAGACATCGTCCTGGTCCGGCTCGCAGAGCCCGCGCGGCCCTTCGCGGCGGCCATCGGTCGGACCCTCGGGACGGTCCTGCACGCGCGCACGGTCGTCGAGATCGCGGCCCCCGTCCAAGGTCCGATGCGCACGCCCGACATCCGCGTGCTCTGGGGCGACGGCACGGAGACCGTGCACGTCGAGGGTGGCGTGCGCTACAAGCTGGACGTCGGCCGAGTGATGTTCTCCTCGGGCAACCTGTCGGAGCGGCTCGGCGTGGCCCGCCTCGTCCGACCGGGGGACGTCATCGTCGATCTCTTCGCCGGCATCGGCTACTTCACCTTGCCCATCGCCGTCCGCGCGAGGCCTCAGAGGGTCTACGCGTGCGAACTGAATCCCGTCGCCTTCGAGTACCTCCTCGAGAACGTGCGACTGAACCGCGCACAGAATGTCCTCCCGCTCCTCGGGGACTGCCGGGCCACGGCGCCTGTGGGCGTCGCGGACGTCGTCTTGATGGGCCATTTCGACGCAGCGCAGTTCCTCGACGTCGCCTTCCGCTCCCTGCGCGCCTCCGGGACGATCGTATATCACGAGCTCTGCCCGAAGGAGCGATTCTCCTCCGATCCGCAGGGACGGATCGCGGAGGCGGCGAGAAGCTTCTGGTATCAAGTCACCGACTCCCGCGCGCGCATCGCGAAATCGTATGCCCCGGGGATTGTCCATGCGGTCGTCGAGGCGCGGGTCGAGCCCATAATGCGGCGGAAGGGACGCACTTCGGCCGCGCGGTAAACGGTCGGTCCACGCGTCCCCCCAGGGCCTGGACCCCTCGGACCTCCACCGAAAGGGCTTTCCGTTGGGCCTGTCTCCGGACCTCGGTGGTTCGATGCACTGCAGCCAATGCGGCGCGGAGGTCCCCGACTACGCAACGTTCTGTTCGAACTGCGGAGCCACGCTCAAGCCCGTCGATGCATTCGCGAAGACCGTTGGGCGCGTGACGAAGTCCGCGCTGGACACGACCGCGAGGGCGCTCGATCGGGCCGCGAAGGGAGTGTCGCCTGCGATAGAACGGGCGGGCCGTGCGGTCCGACCCGCCGCGGACGAGACCGTCCGTGCGGCGAAAGAGGTCGCGAAGGCCGCGAAGCCAGTCGTCGAAACGACCGTCCGCGTGACCAAGGAGACGGCGGAGAAGGTCGTGAAGGCGGCGAAGCCCGCGGTCGAGAAAGCCGCGGCCGTGACGGAGGAGGCGGCCCGGAAGGTGAAGGAGAGGGCCCGCAAACGTTGAAGGCCTTACCCTGCGTCAGGGTTCCGTGGTCTCATGACCGTCGACCAGCGCACTGAGCTTGTGCTCCGCGGTGCGGAGGAGGTCGTCACCCGTGACGAGCTGGTCGGCCTCCTTTCCACGGGCGGCACGCCCCGCGCCTACGTCGGTCTCGAGCCCTCCGGCCTGATGCACATCGGCACGGCCTTCATCGTTACGTCGAAGGTCACGGACCTCGCACGCGCGGGATTCCACACGATCGTCTTCCTCGCGGACTGGCACGCATACATCAACGACAAACTCGACGGGGACCTCGCGGCGATCCAGACGTGCGCAGAATACTTCAAGGACGCCTTCAGGGCCCTTGGCGTGCCGGAGTCCGTGGAATTCCGCTATGCGAACGAGTTCGTGTCGCATCCGGAGTACTGGCAGAAAGTCCTGCAAGTCTCGAAGGCCTCGACCGTGGCGCGAATCAAGCGCGCGTTGACGATCATGGGCCGGAAGGAGGAGGAAGCGGACCTCGATGCCTCCAAGCTCATCTATCCGGCGATGCAGGTCGCGGACATCGCATGGATGGACCTCGACCTCGCATACGGCGGGATGGACCAGCGGCACGCGCATATGCTCTACCGGGACGTCGCGCCGAAGCTCGGCTGGAAGCAGGTCGTCGCCTTGCACACGCCGCTGCTCCCAGGCCTCCAAGGGGGCGGCCGCATGGACCCGATCGAGGCGAAGATGGCGAAGTCGAAGCCGGACACAAGCCTCCTGATCAACGATCCTCCCGAGGAGATTGAGCGAAAGATTGCGAAGGCGTACTGCCCGCCGAAGAAGACGGAGGGCAACCCCATCGTTGAGATCGCCCGCCTGGTGATCTATCCGTGCGCTGGTTCTCTCGCGGTACCGCGGGATCGGAAGTTTGGCGGCGACGTTGTGTACGCGTCGTTCGGCGAGCTGGCCGGCGCATACGCGTCTGGAGAGCTGCACCCCCAGGACCTCAAGGCCGCGGTCGCGGTGGGCCTGAACCGGGAGCTGGACCCGGTGCGGGCGTATTTCGACGCCCATCCGGGCAATCTCGATCGGCTTCGTGCGGCACTCGCCCGACGGTGACCGCATGAACCGGAACGAGGAGGCCGCGGTCCTCGCGGCGATCGGCGGGTTTCTTCTTCTCCTCACCGGCTACAATGGTGCGCGTGGCATCGAGCGCCTGTTCACCTGGCTCGTCGATGTCTTCGGGCCCCTCCCGTTCCTCCGAATCGTCGCCTTCGTGTTCGTGGCGATCGCGTCCCTTGGCGGTATCGCGGTGCTTGCCGGCGGGTTCCTGTTCCTCAGGGAACGGGTGCGGACGGGTCGCCTCTTGATCCTCATCGGATCCGGAGCGGGATTCTTCACGCTCCTTCTGTTCCTCCTGGTGAACCTGCGGCGGGAGGAGTTTTCGTTCCTCCTCGAGGTGTTGCCCGTCGTGGTCGGCATCGCCTTCGGAGTCGCCGCGAGGTTCCGGGCGAAACCTGCGCCGATCCTGTGAGCGCTCAGACGGGTGGCGCCACGGCGGGGATCGGTCGCCGGCCGTTCGCGATCCGCGGTCGCGCCGCCACGAGGTACACGAAAGCCGTGAGGGAAACGACCGCGACCGCGTAGAACGGGATCGAGGCGCGCAGATCCGTCGTTGCGCCCAGGATCTCCGCGAGGAATCCCGCCGCGAAGAGGCCCGCCGCGCCCCCGAGGATTTGCACGCCGAACATCAGGCCGAACGCCGCTCCCTGGAGGCGCACGTGGCTGGTCTCCGAGACGAAGGCGAACAGGGCCGGGTACACGAGGAAGAGCGCAGCGCCGAGTGACCAGAAGGCAGCAAGGACGATCCCCACGTGGGTGAGGACCGCGCCGACGAGGGCTCCCACGGCGGTCAGTGCGAAGGAGGCGGCGAGGCTCCGGAATCGGCCGAAGCGAGCGCTCACGCGGCCAAAGAAGAACGTCGCGACGGTCCCCGTGAGGATCCATATTGCGATCCCGACGCCCGAGGCGTCGTCCGCGAGCCCGAACTTCTCGTGCAGCAGCGGCGGTCCGAAGTTGCTGAAGATGTTGTAAGCAGCGCCGCTCAAGGCAAGGGGCAGGATCCACAGGCGGACATCCTTGAGCATCGCGACGTAGTCCGCGCGAGACGCCGCAGGGACGGGCGGCAACCTCGGTCGGTGCCGGACGAGCCACCATCCAAGGGCGACCGCGACGAGGCTGATCAACCCCCATGCGACGAACGGGTACTGCCACCCGAGCGCGGCGCCTAGGACGGCCCCGGAGGCCATCCCGAGGATCACGCCGGAGTCGCCGAACGCCGACTGGAAGCCCATGGAGTGGTCGAGCGCCTCGCCGCCGAACTCTCGGCCGATCCAAGCGATCCCGACCGGGTGGTAGAAGCTCGCGCCGATCCGCGAGGCGGCGGTGAGGGCCAATAGCATCACGAACGTCGAGGACGTCGCGATCAGGAGGGAGCCGAAGCCGAGGACGAAGATTCCAATCGGCAGGAAGCGCGCCGGGTCCCGGCGGTCCGACATCGCGCCGAAGAGGATTTGGAAGACCGCCTCGACCAAGAGCGCGGCGCCTGCGAGCAGGCCGATCTCCAGAGGTCCGAAACGGAAGACCGCCTGCAGGACCGTGATCTGTCCCGCCATGACCGTGACGGAGCCGTCGTTGCTCAGGTGGTAGAGGGAGTTCGCGAGGAGGGCGCGACGATCCGGGGTCACGGGCGCGCCGGATGCTTCCGCAGGATATAGGCTTGGGCCCGGCGGCGTCAGCCCGTTCGCTCCCCGGCCGTATTTCGGCAAAGTCCATATACGGCACGCCCGATGGTCGGCGTCGGCCAGGAGACCGCGGACGGCCGACGGTGACCTTTCGGGGTCGCTGAGGAACGTCCCCCCTCCAAACCAAGGTGGCCCCGCGCAAGCGGGGGACCCGAGAGGGTCGGCAAGGGCGCAGAAACGACACAGCCCGCGTCGAGGATGATCCGCTCGGCGGTGACGTTGGCGCGGGATTTGGTGAGACGGCGACCCCCCATCGGAGCAAGTCCAAATCGGCGCGCTTGCGCCAGGTAGGACGCTCAGTCCAATGCCGTCAGAACAGAAGGGGGCGTACGGCGGTCACCTGGCCCCCTACGGTCGGTCGAGCGCCACTACGCCGTGGACTTCAGGACGACGGAGCCTCGCCCCGGCTCAATTCTTGGAATCGCCCGACGACGTCGCGAACCGTCTCGTCCCTGAAGCCTCGAGGAATGTGGAGTACCGAGGCCCGATGCCCTGATGAAAGCAAGACCGTGACGTTCCGACCTCCCGTTGGACCTCTACTTCGGTCCGCTTCGCGTATCGGCCCACCAGGGAGCGGTAACCGAGAAAAGCATCTAGGGCGAACCCCTTGAACCAGAACAACGCCATCTCCCGCGGGCTCTAGGCTCCGAGGTCTCGGGCCCGTCTGCCCCACGGCCGCTTCATCGAGGCTGTCGAGCCACGAGCGATCCCGGTCCGCATGTTTCGTAAGGGCCGCGGAGACGGGCGCCTTCGCGCCGATCCCTTTCGCCTCTGCGTCGGGCCGAAGGCGGCGCTCAAGCGCCTATGGGATTGGATGCTACGGAGGGCCCCTTGGGTTCCGCGCGCCAGATGCCCGCGTAACGCAAGTTGACGCCCGAGGCGCACACTATGTTAATAGGCCATCTTGTTCTAGGGGTGGCCTAACCGAGCCGCAGAGGCTTCGGGAACATGCGAAGGAGGGGGCGGCCAGTGGACGAGAAGGTGGCTTCGGAACTACAGGGTCGGATTCGGGGAGACGTCATCATCGATAGCGACCAGCGCTACGATGAGGCGCGTAGAGTCTACAATGCGATGATCGATCGGAGACCGGCGGTCATCGTTCGATGCAGCGGCGCGGCCGACGTGATCGCGGCCGTCAAGGCGGCCCGCGCCGCAGGGTTGAATGTCGCCGTTCGCGGCGGCGGCCATAGCGTACCCGGTTTCGGCACGGCGGACGACGCAATGGTGCTGGACCTCGGTCGCATGAAGGGCATTCGAGTGGATCCGAAGGCGGAGACCGTCCGGGCGGAGGGCGGTTGCACCTGGGGCGACTTCAACCACGCGACCCATGCCTTCGGCCTCGCGACAACGGGAGGGATCATCTCGACCACCGGCATCGCCGGCTTGACTTTGGGCGGCGGAATCGGTTACCTGACTCGGGGCTTTGGCCTGTCCCTCGACAACTTGATTTCTGCAGATGTCGTCTTGGCGGACGGCTCCTTCGTCACGGCGAGCGCGCGATCGCGTCCAGACCTCTTCTGGGCCCTGCGGGGCGGCGGCGGGAACTTTGGCGTCGTGACGAACTTCGAGTTCCGGCTCCATCCCATTGACACGATCGTCGGCGGAGTCACCTTCTTCGAGAAGGAGGACGCCCCGGACGTGCTCCGGGCCTTCGATACGTACATCACGAAGGCCCCTCGTCAGCTCGGCGCGTTCTTCGCATGGCAAATCGCCCCACCGCTGCCCTTCATTCCGTCGGCGCGCCACGGCGATACGTTCTGCGCGATTGTGGCGTGCTGGTCCGGGGCTGCGGACCGAGCCAAGAAGGTCCTCGCGCCGTTGCTCGACTCCGCCAAGATTGTCGCGCAGATGCTCGGCCCGATGCCCTACCCCGCCCTGAACGGCGCGTTCGACGCGCTCGTGCCGCCGGGCCTCCAGCACTACTGGAAGGCCGCTTTTGTCAAGGAGCTGACGGAGGAGGCGATCGAGGCCCATACCATCTACGGGCCCAAGGTTCCCGCGGTGAACTCGACGATGCACATCTACCCGATCAACGGCGCGGTGCACGATGTCGGGCCGGACGCGACGGCGTTCGGCCATCGGGACGCCAAGTACGCGACGGTCATCGCGGGCATGTGGCCTGACCCGGCCCAGAACGCGGCGAACATACGCTGGGTGCGAGACTACTACAAGGCGATCGAACCCTACTCGGAGAAGGGCGGCTACATCAACTTCGCGTCCGAGGACGACAAGGACAAGGCGGCGGCGAACTTCGGACGCAGCTATCCGCGGCTCCGGAAGATCAAGGCGAAGTACGACCCGGCGAACGTCTTCCGGTTCAACCAGAACATCCCGCCCGCGGCCTGAACGCCCGCCGGCCGCGGAGTTCGGAGGCCCTCTCGTACGCTTCGGGGCGGGCTCAAGGAGGGAAGGAGCCCGAAGAAGGCTAGCGCGAGCGGGGACGGGGCGGTCGTCGTCGCCCACGCGAATTCCGGCGCGGTCGCGGATCACACGATGGAATCCATCCTCATTGTGCGGGCCCTGCGGTTCCCGACCGCCCGCGGGCAACGGATACAGCCCGGAACGCATCGTCGGACCACGGAGGAACTCGAGACAGGTCTCGCGACTCCGATACCTTTGCGGGGGGAACTTCGACAGAGCGAACGCGTCCATGGGGTCCGCCCGAGCGACGGCCCGCGTGGCCCTTGTCGTCTTCGGCCCCGCATCGTTAAGTAGCTCCATCGGATTCGGATTGCGAAGGTGAGGCCGACGGCGACGGACGAATCCGGGACCGAGCCGAAAAAGCGGGACCAGCCGCCCCCGTTGGAGTTCCTGCGTCCGGGGGAGGGCCAAGCGCCGCTCCCGCCGAGGGACCAGCCGCCGGCGGCGTGGGTGCCGCGGCCGGAGGAGTTCGAGCGGCCTGCGCAGACGTGGGGAGTGCCGCCTCCCCCACGGCGTGCGGCCGGCGGGCGGGCGAAGGCCGCAGGAATCTGCCTGATCCTCGCGGCGCTGGTCGGCATCCTCACGACGGTCTATTCGTTCTACGTGCCGCTCACCCCTGAGGAACAGCAGTACGTCGAGAACATCACCGCGAACGATCCGGGGCTGGCGAACACGCTCATCGCGCTGACGATCATCTCGTTCTACGCCCAAGGGCTGGCCTTGCTCGGCGGCGTCCTCGCGTTCCGCGGTCGCGAATGGAAGCTCGCGACGGCCTGTGCGGTGCTTTCCCTTGCGAGCCTCGGGTTCTACTTCATCGCGTCCGCCATCGGGTTCCTCGGCCTGATGCTCGTCCTGTCGGCCCGAGGCGAGTTCACCTCGTGACCGCGTGCGATCCCGCCACGTTCGCCTCATATCGCAAGAGCTTTTGGCCTTCCTAGGCCTTAGCCTCGCCGGGGGAGATGCGATGAGCGGATTCTTGGCCCTCGAGCGCCGCATGGGCCGCGACGTGGATTAGCTGCACGACTACCTTTGGCACCCGGGATGGAAGGGCCGTCCCGAGGTCCTCCGGCGGCGGCTCTTGCGGGACGCGCGGGAGCTCGATGCGTTCCTCAAGGCGGGCGGCCGCCTCCGTCGGAACGCGGAGGCCCTCGCGACGCCGTGGAGCAAGGAGCATATGGGCGATTCCCTGTTCGAACTCCTGGACCATGCCTTCAACCTGACTGCGGCGATCCAGCGCGTCTGGTCGGAGGATTTCGACGGGGCGCTTCGGCATGCGATGTCCGTCGCGCAGAGCGCGAGCATCGGTGTCTGCGCGAACGCGGGGAAGTTCGAGATCGTACGGGAGTGGGAGTCCGGCAACACGGACTTCGACACGTACACGCAGCGGCTCGCGGACTTCCTCCAGGAAAAGGGGGTCCCGCAGGCCGGACAGTTCCGGCGCATGCTGAACGCCGTCGTCGCTTTCGCGAAGGCGGAGCCGACGGGAACGTGGAAGCCCGCGCGGACCCAAGCGGCGCGGACCGCGGTCGAGGCCGCCGCATGGTGCGTTCTCTCCGCGGTCTCCATCCGTACGGCCCTCGGCGTCCCGCCGAAGTTCGCCGCGGAGGACTTCGGGGAGACCGTCGCGCGGATCGTCGCCCGTCTCTGAGCCAAAGGTTTCTTAGCGGCTGCGCCGTTCGACGGACCGTTGAAGCACCGCGTCCTCGGTCGCACGGGACTGAAAGTCTCCGAAATCGGGTTCGGCGCATGGGCCATCGGCGGCAATGCGCACGGCAACTCCTACGGCCCGACGGACGACGCGACCTCGATCGCGGCGGTCCGCCGCGCCCTCGACCTCGGATGCACGTTCTTCGACACCGCGGACGTCTACGGGTGGGGCCACAGCGAGGAGGTCCTGGGCCAGGCACTTGAGGGTCGCCGGGAGGACGTCGTGATTGCGACGAAGGTCGGCGGGGACTTCTATCATGGCGGCGTGCGCCTGAACTTCGCCCCGGGCTACGTCGCGTTCGCGCTGGATCGGTCCCTTCGGCGTCTCCGCACGGACCGCGTCGACCTGTACCAGCTGCACAATCCGCCCGCCGAGATGATGGGCGACCCCGCCACGTACGAGGCCTTGGAGGCCCTGAAGGGGGAGCACAAGGTGGGCCACTACGGGGTGTCGATCCATGAGCCCTTCGAGGGGCTCCTGTGTCTCGAGGCGGGGAAGCCGGAGACCCTCCAGATCCCGTTCAGCATCTTCCGCCAGGAATGGATCGAAGAGTTCTTCGACGCCGCGCGCAGGGCGAACGTCGGGATCATCGCGCGCGAGCCGCTCGGGAACGGCTTCCTCGCGGGGAAAATCGGGCCGGACGCGAGGTTCCCGCCCGGAGACATCCGTCACCATTGGCCGCCCTCGATGATTGCGGGCCGCGCCCTCGCGGCCCGCCAGCTCGACTTCCTGCGCCGCGGGGACCGGACGCTCGCCCAGGCCGCGCTGCGGTTCGTCCTCGCTTGGCCGGAGGTCTCCGTGACGATTGCGGGCGCGAAGACGCCGGCACAGGTGGAGGAGAACTTGGCGGCGACGGACGCGCCGCCGCTGAGCGAGGAGGACCTCGCCCTCGTCCGCTCCCTGTACGCGAAGGACTTCGGCCTCGCCTAATTGAAACCTTTTAGCCAGACCGAGGCTTAGCTCGTCCGGATCGGGCCGGGAGAAATGTGGTCTCGCGAGGACCTCCTGTCGTCTCTGAAGGGCCTGGGCCTCCTACGAAATCCGGACCTGGAGCGGGCCTTCCGCGCGGTCGACCAAGTGCCCTTCCTGCCCCGGGGCTTCGAGGCCCTCGCTTACGCGGACATGCCCCTGCCGGTCCTCGAATCCTTGCGGGGCCCGACGATCCCCTCGGCGCGCTGCCTCGTCGCCGCGCTGGAACTTTTGGAACCGGGCCCGGAGACGGGGATCCTGGTCGACGGGGCGCGCGGCGGCTATGCCGCGGCCCTGCTCGCGGCGGCGGTCGGGCCGGAGCGGGTGTGGGTCGTCGAGCCCCAGGAGGATCGCCGTGCGGTGACGGAGGAACGCCTGCGCCGCGCGGGTTGTGCCGTCCGGGTGACGGCGTCGCCGCCCGCGCAGCGGTTCGATCGAGTCCTCGTGATGGACCCCTTGGTCCCGCGGCCCCGCGAGCTGGCGGCGCACCTTAGGGACATGGGCTTCCTGATCGCGCGCGGCCAGGGGGCCGAGGACCTGGCGTTCGTCAAGATCGTGCGAAACGCAGGCGAGACGGTCCGCATGACCTTCAGCGAAGCGCCCGCGCCGGCCCTGGCGGGCCCCCGCCGAGCGAGGGAAATGGCTCCCGTAGACTTCGCCCGCCTCTTCGCCGTGGAGGACCTCCTGACCCATGCCTGGGAAGGCCGCATCCTCGGCCACTACGACCAGCACTTCCAGGATGTCGTGGACGAGACGTTCGCGGGAGGCCCGCTCGATGAGGAAGCCTCGGGCCGCGGGCTCGAGCCGCGGGGCCGTGCGGCCCGCCGCGCGTTCCAGGCCGCGTACATCCTGCAGAGCGCGGGCGAGCTGGAGCGGGCCGCGGACGCGTACGAGCGGTCGATTCGCCTGGCCCCTTCGGCGGAGGCGTTCACGTTCCTCGGATGGGCGCACAGCTTCATGGGCCGGTACGACCGCGCGATCGAGGAGTGCAAGCGCGCGATCGCAGCGGATCCGACGTTCGGGAATCCGTACAACGATATCGGCGCGTACCTGATCGAGCTGGGTCGGCTCGACGAGGCGATCCCCTGGCTCGAGCAGGCCCTCAAGGCCCCCCGGTACTGCTGCTATTTCTACGCACACACGAACCTCGCTCGCGTATACCTCCAGAAAGGGATGCGGGAGAAGGCGCGGAGGTGCCTGATCGCGGCCCTCCAGGTGAATTCGGATTACGAGCCGGCCCGAGAGCTCCTCCGGCGGCTCGACGCCGACAGCGGCTACTTCGCCTGAGCGCCGAGGATCGCGGCCCGGAGTTCGCGGATATCGTCCTCCGTGAGGACCGCCTGCGGGCCTCGCGCGATGAGGATCTCCTCCGCGCCGTCGCGGATCCGAAGGACGAGTCGGTCCTCGATCTGCGTTGCGTGCCGTCGGTCCTCCTGAGGCGGCCCGACGAGATGGTCGACGCCCCGGACCTCGGCTCGGCGGATCTCCCGCGCGACCGCGTATCCTAGAAACTGCTTCACGTTCCATGCGCCATGGATCTCGAGGTGCGCGTGGAGTTCGAGGATCCGGCGGTCCGTGACGAGGAGCATGCCGCCGTGGACCGACAGGATCGCGAGCGGGTTTTCGTCGGGCTCGAGGTGCCGGCCGAAGAGGGACAGCCGATAGGGATCGCGCTTGGCCCTCCGGGCGGCCCCGAGGAACGCGGTCGTCTCAAACGCCGTCTCGTCGCGCATTCGCACCACGAAGGGCCCAGCGGGGATGAAGCTTCGGGTGCGTCAGCCTTATGGGCCCGAGACGATTTCCCGCGCGATGGCCACCTTCTCGACGATCGACCGTCGTCTCGCCGATGCCGTCCAGGGCCTCCACGACCACCTCTGGCATGCCCCGCGGAAGGACGAGACGGTCTTGCTTCGGAGGATCGAGCAGTCTGCCGTTGCGTTGGATCGGTACGTTCGAGGGCGCGGCGCGATCTCGAGTGGCGTGCGACCGCTGACGCGCCGCTTCCAGAAGGTTCCCGGCGGCGCGGACCTTTTCGAGTTCCTGACCGTGGTCTCGAGCCTCGCGGGCGCGATCGAAACCCATCGGCGGAAGCCAAAGGAGGCCGCGCATCGTTGCTCCCGCGCGGTCGTCTCCCTGTCCATTCACCTCGCGTCCGCCGCGGATCGATTTGACCTCGTCGAAGCCTTTGAAGGCGGCACGTCGGATTTTCTCGGCTTCACCTCGGCCCTTGCGGACGTCCTCGAGCAGAAGGGCGTCGTGCGGGCGGGCGAGTTCAAGCGCGTGGCGAACTCCGTGTACGACATCCACGCTCTCTGGGACGATCGGGGATCGAAGGACGGGCATCAGGTCGCCGCGGTCGCGGCGATCGGATCCATGGCGTACGCGGCAACCCTGTTCCTTGCGGCGCTCCGGGAGCTCGGGCGCTATCAGGAGGTCCCGTACGGCCGGCTCGTCCCCGCGATGCGCCGCCTCCTAGACCGACTGGGTGCGCATCCTTAAGGCCCGTGCCTGTTTGCCCGGGTGGGACGACGTGCCCGAAGAGCTGTATGAGGAGGCAAGGAACGCGCTGGACCGCGGCGATGCGGAGGGGGCTCGGGACCGGATCGCTCGGGCGTATGAAGCGAACCCGACGGACCCGGCGGTCCGTGAGCTGTATGCCGGGCTCCTGCTCGCGCAGGCGATCCGCCTCGCCGCCCAGGCACGGGAGGCCCGCCGGGCAGACATCCTTCGGCGGAACATCGGGTACGACGAGGAGTTCCACGATTCCCCAGACGTGGCAAAGCTCTTCGACGAAGCGCTCGCGGCCCACGACGAAGTCCTGCGGGTCGATGCCTCGCACGAGAAGGCACGCATGATGAAGGCTGCCCTCCTGTTTCGGAGGGACCGAGCGGCGGGACGCGTCCAGGCCCTCGAGATCCTGCGGGCCATCCTGGCGGCGCATCCGGGGAACCGGCAGGTCGCCTACGCCATCCGCAAGATCGAGACCCCCTGCCGGCGATGCAGCGACACGGGCTTCTGTCCGGACTGCATCGGGACGGGACAGCGACGTCGCCTAGGGTTCACGAGCAAGTGCAGGAGCTGCCACGGCCAGGGGATCTGCCTGGCCTGCGGGGTCGTGTGACCTATTCCTTCTCCAAGGCTGCGCCGGTTACCGCGTCCGAACCCTCGATCCACTCCACGCGGTCGACGCGGCCAGTCTCCCCACACGCGAGGCACTCCCAGCCGAGGGCGTAGTCGTCGAACATCACGAGGCCGCGTTCCTCCTTCGAGCACTTGGGGCACGGCCCGCGGACGTAGCCGCTTACGCGGAACACCTCGATGACGGTCTCGCCCACGGTGGCACACCTCGCCTACTCGGGGGAGGATTCGTCCTTGCCCGTCGCGGACATGTACCAGTCCGGCACGCCCTTCTCGCCCCCGAGATCGCAGTTCGGGCACACGTAATCGAGAATCGGGTAGTTGCCGTGTGCGTGCTGCACGAAGAAGATTTTCTCTGTCCCGCACTTCTCGCACTTCTGCGGCTCGCCACCCACGTTCCGCCGGCTGAACATCCCGTGACCGAGCGGAACGGCGGGAAATAAAGTTGCCGACGCGCAACGCTGAGGAGGGGATCGGGAACCCTACACCTTCGAGCGGAGCTGAGGGACCCACTGGGCCCCGACGCCATCCTCGTGCGGGATTCGTTTGAAGTCACCGTAGAGGTCCGGATGGTCTCGCTGGAGGATCTGCCCCATCTTGTCGATGACGAATCGCATCTCGACCTCGGCGCTGGGCGCGGTACGCATCTCGAGCACCCAGCGCATTGTTCGATGATTCGCGCTCCAGACGATGTTCGTCGCAATCCCATCGGGAAGGGCGCGTCGCAACGCGGAGGTCCAACCTTTCTTCTCGTCGAACTTCATTTGAGGTTGGATGATCCTGTCGGCCAGCTCGAAATATCGTCTCTCCAGATCCTCCAGCGCACGGGTGACATCATCCAGGTTCTCAAGTCGGGCGAGTTCCGACCCGGGGACGAGTGTCATCCGCAGCTCCTTCGGCCGAACGTATCGGAGTGACTCCTGACTGATCGCGACCCCGGCTCGATGGCGCACGAGTTCGTGCGTGAAAACCCTACTGACATCCGCAAAAATCCAGGACGCGCCAGAGTGTTCGAGCGTGCTCCCGTCGCCCTTGGAGATGACATTCGTGAGATAGTCGCGCCGGTTCTCGCGGATACGGGTGACGTTCGGATTGAGGCCAACGCCGAAGCTCCTGTAACACGTCCGACCCGCAATTTCGATCAAGATCGCGCCCTCATCGAGTTCCCCCCGCGGTCCGGGGCGCAGCCAGTCCTGCTTCTCGAGCCAGTCCTCTGCACCTATTCCTTTCAGGAATTCCTTGATCGCCTCGCGATTGATGGTCGTCTCTGCGATCTTGAACACCTTGGGTTCCACCCACTTCATGACCGCTCCCACCAGGGCTTCCGAAGACGCAAATGCGGGCTCGCCGTATAAGTGCTTCCGAGGGATGGCCGAACCGAAGCTCGGACGCTCAAAGCCAGCGGAAGAGGATTTTCCAGAACTCCGCCTCATTCGGCTTCTTGGTCCCGGACAGGATCGACTTGCGGAGGTCCGCCTTCAGCCGCTCGAGGTCCTCGTAGCCCGAGACGATCGCATCGTACGGCGTCACGCGCTCGAGGTCTGTGGTCTCGACGAGGATCGCCTGGCCCTCGCCCACCGTGTCGTCGTTGAACTTCACGATGAGCCGATTGCCAGGGACGAGCCTGTCCTTCGCCATCTCCGCGCTCGAGCGGTAGGCTTGGTACACGTACTGCTTCCGGAGCTTCTCCTCCGCTCCCGGATAGCGGATCACGATCGTCTTCGGCGGCGCGACGTTCGGAGGGATCATCGCGATCGCACCGCGCGGAACGCCCAAACGAGCATCAAGCTTTCTCCCCGCCGAGTTCAGAGGGCCGCGAGGACCTCGTCCACGTGGCCTTCCACCTGCACCTTCGGCCATACGCGGGCGATGCGCCCGGCCTCGTCGATGAGGAACGTCGTCCGCTCGATCCCGAAGTACTCACGGCCGTAGCGGTTCTTCTTCTTCCAGACGTCGTAGGCTTGCGTGACCCGGCCTTCGTCGTCGCTGAGGAGCGGGAAGTTCAGATGGTATTTCTCCTTGAAGCGCACGTGGCTTCGCGCATCGTCCCGGCTGACGCCCAGGACGACCGCCCCCCTCGACGTGAGCCGCGCGAGGCTGTCGCGGAAGCTACAGGCTTCCTTCGTGCATCCGGACGTGTCGTCCTTCGGGTAGAAGTACAGCACGACTTTCTTCCCGCGGAGATCCTTGAGGGAGACCGTCCGGCCATCGTCCGCGGGCAGCGAGAAATCCGGGGCCGCATCACCGACTTGGACCATCGAAACCGCCGCTGACGGTCCATGGACCGGTCGCACTTAACGCTGCCGAATTTCCCGCGTGGACGGACGACGCCATACGGTTTCGACAGCGACCGCGCGCGACGGGGAGCCAGTACGATATCAAGGGTGGTATCTTCGGCTCAAGCTTTAAGTAAAGTAAGCGGGTTCGTCGCGGTTAGTCTCCACATCCGAGAGCCCCAAGGGAGGCCATGGCCCGCAAGGCGAATTCCAGGCGGCCGGTCGACACTCGCCCGGCATCCGTGAAGCCGGTATACTCGAGGCCTCGGTCTGCGAAGCCCGTGACGCCTTCCGCGGCGGCAATGACGGCCCAGGCAGGGATGCTCCAGCTCACGTTCGGCCGGCATGCCCACGGCTACGGCATCGCCGCGGCGGCCGCCTTTGTGGCGAACGCGATGCTCCTGTACAGCATGACCCCGGCGTCGCCGCTCCTCCCCGGAGGCTACCCGGATTTCATGCTGTGGCTGATCCCCTCCGCCATCGGCGCGATCGCCTCCGTGGACGCGGTCCGCCTGAAACGGGAGCCGTACCGACGGCACTATGTCTCCCGCCACTTCATCACGAGCACCTTCGGCATGGCTCTGTTCTTTTTCGTCGCGGCGGTCATCTTCCTCATGCGCACAACGAGCTGGCTGCCCTCGAGCCTGCGAATTTGGATTTACCCTTTCGCCGTCGCGGGCGTGTCGCTCACGATCATCTCGCTCGCGATGACCTGGGAAGGCCTCGGCGCGCGGAAGGCGGGGAGCATCGTCCTCGCCCTGATCATGCCGATCCTGACCCTCCTCCTGATCGTCGGGAATATCACGATCGACACTTCGGAGGGCCGCCAGCTGTATCTCCTCGCGTTCCTCACGGGCGCCGTGACGACGGAGATCTCCGGCTCTCTCTTGCACATCATCGCGTCCTCGATGAGCGTCTACCAGCGGGAGATCCTCAAGGCGGACAATACGAAGGTCGCGCTCCTGCAGCAGGAATATCAGAAGAAGCGCGAGGCACTGGAGTACAAGGAGCGGGCGCTCCGAGGCCGGGAGGCCCACCTCGAGGCCCTCCAGCAGGAGCTGGACGACCAGACCGCGGAACTGAAGGCGAAGCTCACGGACGTCACCGGGCGCGAGGTCGCCTTGGAGAAGGCCACAAAGGAGCTGCGCGATCTCGACCGAAAGGTCGCCTCCGCGAAAGCGGAGATCGAGGCCCGCGTGGAGGAACTGAAGCTCCGCGAGGCGGACGTCACGACCGGGAAAGCGGAGGTCGAGAAGGGCCGGCAGAGCCTAGCCATCCGGGAGGCGGGCCTCGCTGAGCGCGAGAAGGAAGTGAAACGCGCCTCGATCGAGATGACCTCGAAGATGCGGGATATCGAGGCGAAGGGCAAGGCGGTCGACGAGCGCGAGGAACGTCTGAGGACTGCGGAGAAGGCCTTCGACGAGAAGCGGACGAGCCTCCTGAAGCACGAGAAGGACCTCGAGCTCCGTGAGTCGGAGCTCCGGATGAAGGCGGAGCGGGTCGAAGCCACCCATTCCGTCGCGGAGACGACGCGGATCAAGGAGCTCAAGGATTGGGAGGTGAAGATCCTCGCGAAGGAGAAGGAGATCGGGAAGCAGGAGGTCGAACTCCGGACCCTGGAGACCCAGCTCCGCGAGCGATACGATAACGCGACCCGCATCGAGAAGCGGTTCCAGGAGCAGCGCAAGATCCTCGAAGACCGCGAGACGGAGATGGTCTCGCGGGAGAAAGCGGTGGCGGACCGTGAGGCCGCCCTCCAAGAGCGCCTCGCAGACATCGAGCGCCAGGCCGCCGCGGTCGAGGAAGCCCAGCGGGACATCGACGAGAAGGCGAAGAAGTACGGCGAGCTGCTGAAAGAGACGAAGATGAAGGAGGCCGCTGCGGGCTCGAGCCAGGAGGAGGTCAACCGGAAGATCGAGTCCCTGGAGAGCCGCGAACGGAAGCTGAACGAGATGCAGGCGAACCTCCAGGCGGAGATCAAGCGGCTCAACGAGGAGAATCGGAAGCTCCTCGAGAAGTCGAAGGAGATGGAGGAGAAAGAGTCCGAGATCGGCCTGCGGGAGCTCGAGGTCGAGACGAAGGTGCGAGAGGCCCGTGCCGCCGCCGCGACGCCGGGCATGCGGGACATGGACCGCGAGGCGCAGCTCGAGGAATGGGAGCGGCGGCTGAGGGAGCGCGAGGAGGAGTTCAAGCGGCGGATGTACCAGAAGGAGAAGGAGTTCGAACTCCGCGAATCGGCTGTGAAGGCGCAGATCTCGACCGGGGTCTCGGAGGCTGCGACCGAGGAGGCCGTCGCGATCGAGAAGAAGGCGGAGAAAGTCAAGACGGGCACGCCTCGCCTCGACGACCTGCTCTACGGTGGCATTCCATTCAACTCAAACGTCCTGTTCGTCGGACCCGCGTTCGTGGGGAAGGAGGTCGCGATCCTCAACTTCATCGCGGAAGGACTGAAGAAGGGCGTGCCGGCGATCCTGATCACGACGACGAAGCTGCCGATCGACGTCGCGAGGGACATGGCCCCGATCTTGCCGACGTTCGTCGAGTATGAGCAGCTCGGGCTTGTGCAGTGGATCGACTGCACGTCGAATCTGCCCGGTGGGAAGGTCGTGCGGGAGAAGAACGTCTTCCGGGTGAACGGTCCGACGGACTTCGACAACACGTTGAAGATCATCGACCAGCTCGACGAATCGTTCAAGGGCAAGTACCCGTACTTCCGCCTCGCGTTCATGACCCTCAGCTCGAGCCTGACCCAGGCCGAGGAACGCGACGCCCTCGTGTTCTTCCAGAAGCTCGTGAATCGCCTGCGGCAGACGAGGGCGGTGAGCGCGATTGCCCTCGAACGGGGGATGCACACGGACCAGACCCTGGAGGCCCTCGAGCACATGGTCGACTGTGCGATCCATTTCAAGACGGAGAAGCAGAAGACGATGCTCCAGGTCGCGGGCCTCGCCGAGGTCCAGACCCGGGACTGGGTCCCCTACAAGTTCACGAACAAATCGATCATGATCGGCTCGTTCCAGCTCGAGCGAATCCGCTGAGAGCGGGACCGTGGGCTCGAACGTCCGGACCCCTGGAGCGCCGCTCCAGTTGTACGATAGGATTACGGAAAGCCCGATGATGAAGGATGCGACCAGGATGGGGTGATGCCTCCTCCGGTGCATGGCCAGGCAGTCCTCGTCGGTGGGGCTCCTGGGTCCACGGCAATCCCAGCGCTGTAAGCCCGCGACGGGACCCGCATCGGAAAGCCGTTTCGACCGGGTGAAGGGGCCTCAGGGATTCCAGCGATCCTCGTGCGGCCCCATGGAGCCATGGCCGTGCCCGCTGGGCGCGAGCAAGGACCGCGCTGCGTAGCCGGTTCGCTTCGCCGCGGCCATCTCGGCGTACGTCTTGCGGGTCCTCGGCACGACCCGAGCCACGTCGAGAGGCTTCTCGCAAAGGATCGCCTCTTGTCCCCAGGACATCGGCTCGAATCCTGCCGCGCGCGCGGCGGAGAGAATCGACGGGTCGTGCGGCAGGAACGTCTCGACGTGCGTCCCGCCGCGACCTTTCGCGATCCCGGGAGCTGCGCGGAGGAAGTCGTCGAGGGGTCCGAACAGGAGTTCGAGGTCGATCGCCGTCTCCCCCTCCGCGAAGGCCTCCGACACGAGCAGCCCGTTGCCGCGCCAGCCGAGCAGTACGCCCCGGTTCACGAGCGCATGCGCGGTCGCTCGGGTGATCGGCAGGAACTCGTAGTCGATGGAGACAAACCGGTTCGCCTTCCGGAGGATCTCGGACGACTCCAGGCGGGCCCACAGGTCCTCGTCGAATCGAAGGGGCCGAAGGGGCACCTTCCTCGCGAGATTCGATGCCTTGGCGCACATCCGGGTGAAGCGGGCGACCTCGCGGAATCCCGCCTTCGTGAAGGACGCCACCCCGGCGGCGTTCGAGGCGGACGTCCACAGGCGGACCGCGTGGAGCCCTTTCATCCGCGCCAGTCCCTCCAAGGCCTGGACGAGGCCCATCGCGATCCCTTTCCGCCGGAAATCCGGATGGGTCCGCGCGGCGGAGAGCCAGGCGCTGCCGTCGAGGACCTCATGGTAAATCATCATGCCGACCGCGCGGTCCGCGTCGAGCGCGACGTACGTCACGTACCGGAGGATCAGCTGGCGTAGGATCGGTAGGACGTAGTCGTCCTCGCCGACCGCCGCGCGGCAGAGGTCCTCCAGCGCGGGTTGGTCGTGCAGCGACGCTCGCCGGACGGTCCACGTTATCAAGTCGACGGCTCCTCGGACTCCAGCCCAAGACGCCGGAAGTTGAAAGCTCTTCCCTTCCGGTCGGCGCTCAGCGCCGCGAGAGGGACTGCGCGATGACCACGCCCGCGATGACCATCCCGCCGCCGAGGAGGCCCGCAGAGGTTAGGCTTTCCCCGAGGAGCAGGACGCCGCCGAGGAGCGCAACGAGGGTGCTCAGGTAGAGATACGCGCCCGCCGCGGCGGCGGGCATCCGCTCGAGCGTGCGGAACCAGATGCCGTACGCCACGAACGTCGGCAGGATCCCGAGGTAGAGGACCGGCAGGAATCCGGACCAGCCCATCCCGGCGAGGTCCGAGAAGAAGCCTCCGAGGTCAACGAGGACGAGCGGGACGAGGAGCAGGGTCCCGAGGAGGATCGTGTACGCGACGAAGACGAACGGGCGGTAGCGGGTGAGGGTGCCTTTGCCGATCACGCTGTACCCGGCCGCGAAGATCGACGAGGGCAGGACCGCCAGGGCGCCCTTGGAGGCCCGGAACTGGAACTCGCTGCCGGGATGGGCGAGGACGACCATCACCGTCAGACCCGCAAAAGCGATCGCGATGCCGGCCGCGCGTACGGGCCTCATCGGCTCCTTCAGGACCGGGACCGCAAGGATTGCGATGAAGGCGGGTGCGGAGGCGATGATCAGCGCGGCGGTGCCGGCGGTCACCTCTGGATCCGCTTCGCCCAGATTCAGGAAGAGGTGGTAGCCGGTGAAGCCGAGGAAGGCGAGGAAGAGGAGCATGGGCAGGTCCCGCTTCGGCGGGACGAACGGACCCTCCCGCCGCATGACAAGGTACCCGAGGAAGAACGCGTCCGCGACGAGGAAGCGGAGGAACGTGAGGGTGATCCAAGACATGTGGACGAGGGCCTGCTTGATGGCGACGAAAGCAAGACCCCAGAGGACGACAAGTACCAGGATGGACGCGTGGAGGGCCCAGCGGGTGTCGAATCCCTCTCCGGCCGCCATAGCGGGCGAAGTCGAACGACCAATAAGAACCTGAGCCCGGTGGACACGATGCGTCATCCACGATTTCGTGCACATACGCGAAACGACCTCGTGGAATTCGCCCAGACTCGAGTGGGTCCGGTCGCTGGAGTTTCGTGCAAATACACGAAAAGGCCCCGGACCACCAGGACAGTTCACTTCACGATTTCGTGCAGAAACACGAAATTCACCCGAGAGTCGCACGAGTGGCCTCATGATCGACCCCGACGGAGATGAGAAACTCGTCGATCTCCGCGAGGAGTTGCGGAGCGACGAACAGCACGGACTGGCCGAGGTAACGGACCTCCGGCTTGTCGACAAATCCGGGGTATCGGTACACCTTATCGTGGGATTGAGTGCGATCTCCAAATACGAACCGGTAGACCCGTGCGGCCGTAGCCCGATCTGCGCTGTCGACATCCCAGGTGATGATGAATCCGGACTGTCTTCCCGCGCGTTTCGACTTCCTCACGCGTCCCATCGAGGACTTGCGAGCCATGTGCCATCGCCGTTTCGTGCACATACACGAAGGCGGAGGATCGCATTATCTCTCCATGTAGAGGGTTGTGTGAAAGTGTGTGGGTACGCGGTGCGCGATTTGGGCTACAACAGGTACAAGTTCGGGAGATCCGTCGTCGGTTCCTTGAACAGGTTCGGCGTCGCCTCGGTGATCGTGTCCTGGCCCGCGACTCTTCGGCTCAGTTCTCTCTGCCCGCGCTCGAGCAGCTCCGGATTGTAGGAGTACTGGATGCGCACGTAGTTCGTCGAGCCCACGGAGGTCCTCCGGTTCAGGAACTTCGAGAAGTCCTTCCAGCCCGGCGGCTGCCTCGAGAAGACATTCGCCATCTCGACCGCGAAGCGGCCGCCCACGAAGAAGGCCTTCCACTCGTTGACGTTGCGCTCCTCCAGGCGCCCCTCGACGACCCGGGACACGCTGTCCCCGTACGCGGGGTTGAGGTACTGCCGGAAGGCCTCCAGGTTCGCCAGGGCTTCCTCCAGATTGACGATGTCCTCCGGGGCCATCACGGGCTTCGGCGGCGCCGCGTACCACGCCGCCTGGTACGGCGCGTACCTCGGAGCGCCGCCCTGCATCTCCAGCCGCGCGGCCGCGCGGTCCACAACGAAGTGGACCTTCGCGTGGCCCAGGAGGTAGTCTAGGACCAGGGTGTGCTCCACCCGCTCCACGGCCTCCCCGACGTCCCGGTCCGCATACTTGCCGAGGTCCCGCCAGAGGATCCGGTGGTACTCCTCCTGCAGCGCGCGCAGGCCCGCCTCCCGGATGTAGACGCCCCAGCGCTCCGGCGCGAGCCGGAACGAGACGTAGAAGGCGATCGCCTCCGGGCCGAGCTTGAGCATCGCGGGCAAGGTGTTCGGGTCCTTCGGGCTCTCGACTCGGAACGAGGCGAGGGCGTCCGCCGTAAGGTCGAACCGGCGCGCGCCCTCGAGGGACGGCAGGGCGCCCAGCCCCGGGACCCGGATTTGCGAGGGGTCGCAGAACTCCGGATGGGCGGCCGCGAACCCGTCGAGGTCCTCCATCGACGGTCCGAACGACCGGACCGACTTAAGGCTTCGCCGTTTGGTAGAGGAGGCACTCGACCTCGCGGCCCTCGATCTGCGTAGGAACGAGCGGCACTGGCGGCCGGAATCGGACGACGACCTCCTTGCCCCCCACCGCTTCGACGGACTCGACCGCCTCCGCGAGCACCGCGGGCGCGTCCTTGAGGACCCCCCGCACGCCGCGCAGGAGGGCCTCCGCCCTTTCCGGCTCGACGCGGCGAAATGCCGATCGCCCGGACGTGCTCCACGCGTCGATCGGCCCGAGGGCCTCCTCCTCCATCGCGGCCCTCGCGGAGTCCAGCCGACGCTGCTCCAGGTAGTCCACGAAGTCCCGGCCCTCCCAGCCGCACGTCGGCAGGGCCACGGGGCACCGGGGGTGGAATCGGCATCCCATCGGAGGGAGGATCGCGTCGGGCACCTCGCCCCTGGGCAGCGCTTGCGGCCGCTCCCGCCCCGGCTCCGGCACGGGGATTGCGGAGAGCAGGGCCTTCGTGTACGGGTGCTTCGGGTCCGCGAAGATCGTCCGAGTGGGACCGACCTCGATGATCCGCCCGAGGTACATGATCGCGATCCGGTCGCACACGAACTTTGCGGTCGCGAGGTCGTGCGTGATGAACAGGTACGTCAGCCCGTACCTCGCCTTCAGCTCGAGGAGAAGCTCGAGGATGCGAGCGCGCACGGACATGTCGAGCATCGCGACCGGCTCGTCGGCGACGATCAGGGAGGGTTTCAGCAGGATCGCGCGGGCAATCACGGCCCGCTGTTGCTGGCCGCCGCTCAGGTCCGCCGGATACTTCGTGAAGAACTCCTCGGCGGGGACGAGGCCGACCTCCGCCATCGCTCGAAGCGCCGCCTCGGTCGCCTCCTCGTCCTCCAGCTCCGTATGGATCAGCAGCGGATCCATGATCGACTGCCCGATCGTCATCGCGGGGTTCAGGGCTGCGTGCGGGTCCTGGTAGATGATCTGCATCCTCGGGCGGAGCGGCCGCAGTTCCGACTCCTTCAGGGCCGAGATATCCGTCCCCTCGAAGACGATCCGTCCCTGGGTAGGCTTGAGGAGCCGGAGGACGACCCTTCCCGTCGTCGTCTTCCCACAACCGCTCTCGCCCACCAAACCCAAGATCTCTCCCTTCTCGATGCGGAACGAGATCCCATCGACCGCGTGGACGACGGGCCGTACGCTCTCCAGGCCTTCCTCCGAAACGGGACGAAGGAGGCGGCGCGCGAGGGCCCGCCCGAGCACCTGCACGACGTTCATCTTCACGGGGAATTGCATCGTGAGGTCCGTCACTTCGAGGACGGCGTCGCTCAGACGAAATCGCCTCCGAAATGGCACGCGGCGAACTGGCCCGGTCGGTACTCGACCATCGGCGGCTCCTCCTCCTGGCACACGTCCTTCGCGAAGGGGCATCGCGGGTGGAACCGGCAGCCGCTCGGCGGATCGAGGAGACTCGGCGGGACACCGTCGATGGACCGGAGTCGCTCCGTGCGCAGGTGGATCGTGCTCGCGAGGAGGCCCTGCGTGTACGGGTGGATCGGCCTTCGGAAGACGTCGGCCACGGGGCCCAGCTCCGCGAGCTTGCCCGCGTACATCACCGCGGTCCGATCGGAGACCTCCGCGACGATCCCCAGGTTGTGCGTGATTAGCAGCAGGGTCATCGCGTACGCCCGACGGAGGTCCTTCAGGATCTCGAGGATCTGGGCCTCGACGATCACGTCCAGCGCGGTCGTCGGTTCGTCGGCGACGAGGAGCTTCGGGTTCAAGACGAGGGCCATGGCAATCATGATGCGCTGTCGCATCCCTCCGGAGAACTCGTGCGGGTAGTGGTCGAGGCGGCTCTCCGGGATCCCCATGGACCGGAGGACCTTCACGGCCCTCGCCGCCGCTTCGTCCTTCGACGCGCCCGGGTCGTGCGCGCGAATCGTCTCCTCGAAGTGCTCGCGGATCGTCATGAGCGGGTCGAGGCGCGTCATCGGGTCCTGAAAGATCAGCGCGAGCTCCTCCCCACGGAGCCGACGGTACTCCGCCTCCGGGAGCTTGAGGAGATCCTTCCCGCGTAGGGTGAGGGCTCCGCGGACGAGCGTCCGGGGCGGCAGCAGGCCCAGGATCGCCTTGCCGACGGTGGATTTGCCGCATCCCGTCTCCCCGACGACCCCGAGGGTCTCCCCCTCCCGCAGGTCGAAGCTCACGTCATCGACGGCCCGCACGGGGCCGCGGCGCGTATGATAATGGACCGTGAGTCCCTGCACCCGCAGTACCGTCTCGCTCATGATCGCTCCTTCTTCAGGATGGGATTCACGATGTCGTTCAGGCCCTCCCCCAGGAAGCTCAGCCCGACGGTCAGGATCACGATCACGAAACCCGGGAAGAAGGAGGACCACCAGATCCCGTTGTCGATGAGGGTCGCGGCCGCGGACAGATCGAGGCCCCAGTCCGGCGTCGGCGCCTCGACTCCGAGGCCCAGGAACGACAGCCCGGCGGCGGTGAGGATCGCGTCCGCGGCGCTGATCGAGAAGATCACGGGGATCGCGACGAGGGTGTTCATCGCGATGTAGCGGAAGATGATCCGCCGCGGCGGTGCACCGACGGCCCTCGCCGCCTCGACGTAGAGTTCCTCCCGTGCGGAGAGGACCTGGCTCCGGGTCACCCGAAAGTACAGCGGGATGTAGATCACGGTCACCGCGAGCCCGATGTTCACGACCCCTTTCCCCAAGAGGACCGCGATCAGCCCGGCGAAGAGGAGGCCTGGAAAGGAGTACAGGGAGTCCATCACCAGGACCAGGACCTTGTCGAAATTGCCCCCCGTATACCCGGAGTACAGGCCCAGCGGGAAGCCGACCGCGAGGGCGACGAACACCCCGATCGCCATGATCGCCAGCGAGGTCCGCGTGCCGAAGAGGACCCGCGTGAAGACGTCCCGCCCGATGTTGTCCGTGCCCATCAGGTGCCAGTGGCTTAGCCACGTCGCCGTCGCGCCGAGGTAATCGACCGTGACGTTCCCAACGTCGCCGGCGTCGGAGCGGTGCGCCAAGCCGACGACGAGGTTCCTGCGGGAAAGCATCGAAGAGGACCAGGGATGCAGGTCCGTCAGATCGATGTGGACGAGGCGGTCCACGTCTCGGACCTCGCCGACGGAGGACCAGGTCCGGCCGCCGTCCACGCTCACGTTCACCGCGAGGTAGTGTCCCGGGTCCGTCTCGCTCCCAAGGAGCCAGACGTTGAGCCCGACCTGCACGACCGCGTCGCGGTAGATGAAGAGGGCGAAGCCCGTGAAGTTCTCGATTTCCCCCGCGCGGACGGATAGGGCGCCAAGGCCGTCGATCTGCGTCGCGGAGTAGCCGTCGATCCAAGAGCCGTTCCAGATCTCGAAGGTCTGGTTCCTCACGATGCGGGCGTTCGTCCACGGCGGGATGTTCTTCTCGTCCTCCGGGATCCTGGGGATGGCGCTGAACGGTGCGAGCTGGTCCGCGAAGACCGCGACCAGGAGGAAGGCGATGATGATCCCGATGCCGATCCAGCTCATCGCGCCCGCCAGGGTGCGCCGTTCCTCGACGAGCGGATAGACGACGCGGCCGAGGATCGAGTGCCTCGGCAGCCAACGGGCGATCCCACGGGGTCCCGCGACGGCCCGCTTCGCCTGGTCCTGGGCCATGGTCCTACAACCGGATGCGCGGATCGATCAATGCACCGATGACGTCGACCGCGAGGCTGATCACCACGATGATCGCCGCGTACACGACGACCACGCCCTGAATCATCGTCATGTCCTTCGACGTAATCGAGCGGAGGAGCAGGAGCCCGATCCCCTCGATCGAGAACGTCGTCTCCGTGAGGACGGCGCCCGCGAACAGGATCGCGAACTGCAAGCCGAGGACCGTAATCACGGGCACGAGCGCGTTCCGGAATGCGTGGCGGTACACGACTCGCCGCTCCGGCACGCCGCGGGCTCGCGCAGCCTCTGTGTAGTCCGCCGTAATCGTCCGGAGCATGTTCGCCCGCACCGTCTTCGTGAAGAACCCGCTCAGTACGAGGCCCAGCGTGACGGAGGGAAGGACCAGATGCGCGATCGCCTTACCGAAGTGATCGAGGTTGCCCTCGAGGAGGGAATCGACCGTGTAGAGCCCGGTCACGGGCCGCGGGATGTCCGTCCCGGTCCAACGGCCGTGTGGCGGGAGCCAGGCGAGCCAGACGCCGAACACGAGCTGCATCAGGATCCCGAGCCAGAAGATCGGGATGACCCAGATCACGGTGCCGTAGATCCGGATCGCGACGTCCACCCACGTGTCCCGGCGGGCCCCCGCGATCACGCCCGTCACGATGCCCACGAGGGCCGCGACGAGCATCGACCCGATCGCGAGTTCCACGGTCGCGGGAAGCTTCTGGCTGATCACGCTCCATACGAGCTGGCCCCGGTACTGCTCGCCGATGGACGTCCCGAACTGGCCGCGGAAGACGGACGTCAGGTAGTTCCAATACTGCACGGGCCACGGCAGGTCCAGGCCGAGCTCGGCCCGCGCCTGCTCGACGATCGCGGCGGGCGGGGTGCGGCCTCCCCAGAGGGCGAGGATCGGATCGCCGGGCAGCACGCGGAGGATGAGGAAGACCGCCGTGAGGAGGACCACGAGCATTGGGACCGCGAGGCCGATGCGCGTGACCGTGTACGCAAGGAGAGAATGCCCGCGCGCCATCCGTTCTCCGTCGGGAACGCGGTCAGACTATACGAATCTTTACGACTCGAAGAAGCGGGAGGAAAGAAAAGGGGAAGGGCCAGGGACTATGTGTCCCTGGCAATGATCGATGCCGGCTCGAGCGCTCCCTGCGCTGTCAGGATCGGCTCGAGGAGTGCGTTCGCGGCGTCGCAGTTGTGGTCGCCGTACCTCGACTGGAACACGGGCGAGTGGTACGGCATGCTCGGCGGGATCATGCTGTACAGCGGCTCGACCTGGCCGTTGAACACGACGCTGTCGATCCGGGCCCGGTCCACGCTGTACGCGATCGCCTGCCGGACCCGCTTGTCCAGGTACTGGCCGACCTGGGCGAGCGTCGAGTCCGTGTTCACGTTGAACACGAGGTACCGGATCTGCGGGCTCGCCCCGAGCTTCACCGTGATCCCCAGGGCTGCCTGGCGTGCCTGCAGGTCCGCGAGGTCCGTCGGCGTCAACGTGCGGTACACGACGTCCACGGTCTTCGTCTCGATGTCGTTCTTCAACGCGGTCGCCGACGCCCGGATGTTGATGTTCACCTTGTCCATGACCGGGATCGTCGGGATCGCGGGCGCGTACAGGTCCGGCCGGTAATAGTACGGGTTCCTCTCGAGCACGACGAGGGAGTCGGCTTGGTGGTCCGTCATCATGTACGGGCCTGTCCCGATCACGTTCCCGGCGGTCGAGGGCTGTTCTCCGGTCGCGCTGTAGTTCCAGTGCACCGGCGCGGACACCGAGAAGGCCATCAGGTCGTTGAAGAACGACACGGGCCGGCTCAAGTGGAACCGGATCGTGAGCGGGTCCACGATCTCGATCGTGCCGGGCGGGGTGTTGTTCGCGTTCGTCGGGTCCCGGCCCAGCGCGCCGACGTCGTACAGGAGGAACGCGGCGCTCCCTCCGATGTCCAGCCGGATCGTGCGATCGATCGACCGCTTCACGACGCTCGCGTTGAACTCGGTCCCGTCGGAGAACTTCACGCCGGGACGCAGGTGGTACGTGTATGTCTTCCCGTCCGCCGAGATGCCTCCGTTGGCCACGGTCGGGATCTCCGTCGCCAGGCCGGGCAGGAGCGTCGTGTTCTTCCAATCGTACACGAGGAGCGTGTCGAAGACCTGGTTGATGACCTCGATCGAGAAGTAGTCGTACGCCGACGCGGGGTCGAGCGAGATGATGTGGTCCGACGTCGACACGTTCAGTTCCGAGAATCCGGGCTTGTTCACGATGAACCACTTGAACACGACCGGGTGGAGCTCCACGGTCTGGACGCCGTTCACGTACGCGGTTTCCGCCCGCCCCGAGAACAGCGGGATATACGGAACGTCCTCCGCCATGGCGTTCTGGATCTTCGTGAAGCGATCCGCGCGCACGGCAGGGTCCGTCGTCGTCTGCTCCTCCGTCACCCACTGGTCCACGGTCGCATTCTTGTAGAACGAGCCAAGCGAGCGCGCGCCGGCGATCGACAGGAACGGCGAGATGTAGTCGTCCGAGTCGAAGTAGTCCGGGTACCATCCCAACAAGAAGAGCGGCATCCGGCCGGCCGCCCAGTTCTGCCGGTACACGGCCCACGTGTCCGAGCGCAGCGTCACGGTGATGTTCCCGCATCCCTCGATGTCCTGCTTCAGCACCTGCGCGAGTTCGTCCTCCGTGTCCCCGTAGTGCCCGTCGTTGTTGTACCACAGTTCGATCGCGAGCGGCTCCGGAGGCGGCGGGGGCGGCTGTACTTGGGGTGGCGCGGTCAGGATTACCACGGCCACGGCCGCGACGATGATCACCGCCACGACCACGGCTGCCAGCGTGTAAAGAGCCTTTTTCTCCATACCCTCTCCCTCATGCCCGGCCCATAACAACCCACAGGGCAGGACGGCCGGGAATCCGAGTGCTTCTAGTTAACCGTTTCGCGGAGTCGGTTCGGCGGTCGTCCGAGAGGGGGCTTGGCATCACGCGAAGTCCTCGAGGCTCGGGCCCCGTCGGTCCGCCTCGCGGAGGCAAGCCAACGCGCCCCCGACCCGGTCGCGGGAGAAGTCCCTCTCGTCGCACAGGAACCTCCGGACCGCCTCCGGCTGCAAGGCCCGTCGTTGGAGCGACACGTCCGCCTCGATCGGTGGGTTCGCGAAGAGCCCGCGGATCTCGTCGAGGTGCATCGGCAGCTGGGACCGCACCTCGGGCGGCGCGCGATCGAGGGAACCCCACTCGCGGACCCGCCTCACCGCGGTCTTCGGTCCGATGCCCTTGACCCCCTCGTTGAAGTCCGTGCCGACGAGGATCGCGACGTCGATCAGCTGCTCCCGGGTGAGCCCGAGCCGGGCGAGGTTCTCCTCGAGGTCGAGGATCTCCGGCGGGGCGGGTCGGGACCGCCCTCGGCTCGGCAGGAACTCCGTCGAGGCGACCGCGAGGAACCGCACGAGTCTCGGCGTTCCGAAGAGGAGGGAATCGTAGTCCTTGGATCCGACGGCCCAGACGTCCCCGCGGCGCGCGAGGAACGCGGCCTGCGCCTCGCCCTCGCTCGGCGCCTGCACCCATGGGATCCCGAGGTACGTGAGGAGGGTTTTCGCGTCGTCGATCATTTCTCGCGTGAGGCGCGACGCCATCACCGCTTTGGACCACGCGGTCGCATAATCGCCCGCCGCGACCGCGGCTTCGTACTCCCGTCGCGATTTCTCCCGCATCTCGCGTCGCTTCCGGATCTCCGCTCGCTTCAGCTCCGGCGGAGGCCCGTCGAACACGAAGACCGGCCGGATGTCGAAGTCCGCGACGAGGCGCGTCGTTCGGGACAGGAGGCCGTTGAGGTGCGACGTGATCCGCCCGTGGGAGTCGGTGAGCGGTCGGCCGTCCCGCAACCGCATGATCGAGAGGAACTGGTACAGTTCCAGATTGCCATCGACCGCGATCGATCGACCCCGGAGGGCCTCCAGGGTGGTCGGATGCCGCACCGCGATCGGCGTGAGGTTGACGCCCATGGCGCCTCGGACAAGAAGCCTCCTGCGTTATCTTTTTCCCCTCCGGCCCTCTGCGTCCGCCGGGACGATGACGGATCGCGTGGCCCTCGTCACCGGCGGCTCCCGGGGCATCGGCGCCGCGACCGCGCGGCGGCTCGCCGAAGACGGCTTCGACGTCGCCCTCGGCTACGTCTCTCGGCCGGACGGCGCGGCGCATACGGTCCGGTCCGTGGAGGCCCTCGGCCGTCGGGCCATCGCCCTCCGCGCGGACGTCTCTCGCTTCGAGGACGTCGCCCGGATGGTATCCGCCACGGTCGATCGCCTCGGCCGCCTGGACGTCCTCGTGAACAACGCGGGCGTGTACCGGCGAGCGTTCCTCGACGAGACCACGCACGAGGACTGGGACCGGAGGATCGCGGTGAACCTCTCGAGCTGCTTCTACGCCGCGAAGGCCGCGGTCCCGCACCTGCGGGCCGCGGGCGGCGGGCGGATCGTCAACGTGACGAGCGTGATCGCGTTCCGCGGGACGGTCCACGGCGCGGAGTACGCGGCCGCGAAGGCGGGCATCGTCGGCCTCACTAAGGCCCTCGCCCTCGAGCTCGCGAAGGATCGGATCCTCGTGAACGCGGTCGCGCCCGGTCCGATCGAGACCGACATCCTCGCGGGCGACACCTCGGAGATCCGCGCCCGCAGAATCGAGGCGATCCCCCTGCGACGCGTCGGCCTCCCCGAGGAGGTCGCCGCCGCGATCGCGTTCCTCGTCGGGCCCGGCGGGGACTACATCACGGGACAGGTTCTGCACGTGAACGGCGGATCGCTCATGTGGTAGCGGCCTCGAAGGACCAGGCCTCGCGGTCCGCGCGGATCGCCTCGAGGTACCGCAGCGCCTCCTCCCGCGGGAGGGTGAGGAAGAGCTTCCCCAAATGCTTGCAAAAGTCCCGCCTCGTCGACACCGTCGCCCAGTCCTCGCAGTTGTGGAGGATCCGCCGGGCCACGGGATCAAGCTCGACCTTGTAGTCCCGCACGCGCGCGAGGATCGTCGCGCCCTCCCGGCTCAGCTCGACGTCCCGCGCGTCGATCCGCTTCGCCCGCTCGAGGCGGTTCGGATCCATGAAGCGGCCGAGGAGCTCGTTCAGCTGCGCATCGCTCGGCACGTCCGTGCCGAAGTCCTCGAGGGTCAGGGACCTCAGCTTCACGTCCTCGCGGGTCGACTGCTGTCGGTACGCGGCGATGCGCTGCGCGGCTCGTGCCTTCTCCTGGTCCCGGACGCCGAGCATCTCGAGGATCTGCAGGGCGTTCTCCGGCGCATAACCGTGGTAGTGGTTGTTGAAGAACCCGAAGACGACCTCCGCCTGGGACGCGACTTGCTGGACCCTCGGCACCCATTCCTTCAGCTGCTCTTGCGTGTAGCGGTAGTTGTACCAGGGATCCTGGCCGTGGCCGTGCCACCGGATGTACGCGAGCCGGCTCGTCACGTGCAAGTCCGCCGGGAGCAGCGGCTCGTCGACAATCGTGTACGCGACCCCGGTCTCGCGGAGGAGGTCGAACGCGTCCAGGCTCATCCACGTCTTGTTCCTCGGCTCGAGGGCGAAGGCGAAGCCGTCCGGAAGGGTGTCCAGGAATCGGTGGATCGATGTTCGTTCGAAACGAAGGCGGGGCGGCAGCTGCAGGAGGAGGGGCCCGAGCTTGCCTGCGTCGAGGAGCGGCCGCATCAGGTTGCAGTACGCGGCCAGGTCCTTGTCCGCGCCTCGGCCGACGTCCAGGAGGCGTTCGTGGGTGACGGTCTGTGGGACCTTCGCGGCGAGGAGAAAGTCCTCCGGCGTGTAGCGGGCCCACCCGAGGACCATGCCCGGCGTCGGCGCCCGGTAGAACGTCGAGTTGATCTCCGCGGTGTCGAACACCCGTGAGTAGGCGGCGAGCTTCGACTCGCTCGCGCTGCGGTAGAAGGGGCCGATCCACTCCTCGTAGTCCCAGCCGCTGCAGCCGAATCGGAGGCGGGCCATGGGCGCACCGGTATTGCCGCGGCCGTACATTCATGTATCCCGGGGCTTGAAAAACGACGCGAGGAGGCGTTTCGTGCACGTGCACGAAAAGGAGTACCTTCACCGACCCCTCCTCCGTGGTCTTATGGTCGCGAGGCCGATGGCGTCCTGGATGTCCCGGAAGCTCATCGGCGCGGGCGGCTGGGGATACTTCTCCGGCGGTCTGCGCTCCTACGCGCGTGCATTCCCCTTCGTCGAGGTGAATGCGACGTTCTACCGCCGCATTCCGGAGTCGTGCGCGCGGCGTTGGCGGGCCCAGGTCCCCGCGGACTTCGTGTTCGCGGTGAAGGCCCACCGGGACGTGACGCACGGCGCGGGATTGGCGACGCCGGTCGCGCGGGCGGCCCTTGCGCACGACGCACGGCTCACTCGGATCCTTCGCGCGCCGTACCTCATCCTCGAGACGCCCGCACGCCTCGTATTCACCACCGAGGAGGCCGCGGCGCTACGGGACCTCGTGTCCAGCGTGGACGCGTTGGGTCGGATCGGCCTCGAGGCCCGCGCGCACGCCCGAGGGCCTCTCCCGGCGCCCCTCGCGTCGACCCTCCGGGACCTCGACGTGCTCGATGTCGTGGACCTCTCCCGCCAGTCGCCACGGGTCGAAGACGACGTCGTCTACACCCGCATCTTTGGAAAGGGCTCCCATAACCTCTACGAGTTCACGGACCAGGAACTTCAGGACCTCGACCGCTCCCGCCGCGATGCGGTCGAAGTGACCTTCGCGTTCCACGGCGTGCGGATGTACCGAGACGCCGCGCGCTTCCTGACCTTCAAGCGGACCGGGGCTTTCCCGCAGGCCAGGAGCGTGATCGGCCTGGACTCCCTCGCGGAGCGCCTGCGGGAGGACGCGTGCTTCCCCTCGACCCGGGACGAGCTGCTGCGCGACCACGGCTGGAAGGTAATCGACCTCGACCCGTCGACGCGGGTGCACGCGGACCGCCTCCTCGCGCGCCTTCCCCGAGGGCGATTCGGGGACGTCGACGCGGTGATCCGCGCCCTCGCCCGGCCTGATCCCGACGTTCCGGAGGGTCCCCGTCCTCGCTAGCTCCGACGGCCGTCGGCGGTCAGCGGGATTTCGGACGTCCGAAAGACGGCTCTATGGAGAAAATCCTCTAGAAATCTTGTAGTAGCGCAGACTACAAAAGGGTTATTATGCCCCCCTCGAATACGCTCGGCTCAGAGGTTGGTCTTCGATGTCGCTCTGCGGCACCGACTATGCGATTGGCGCGGTCCGGAACATGTATCGGGAGTCGCGCCAGGACAACGCAATCGTCACGATGCCCTCGAAGCTCCAGAAGGGCCTGCCCCGGCGCACGGGCAGCCTGTGCCCGGAGTGCCTGAAGGTCATCCCTGCCACCCTGTACATCGGCGACGGCGCGCTGAAGATGAAGAAGACCTGCAAGGAGCATGGGGAGTTCGACGAGGTCTGCTGGTCCGACGCGGAGATGTACCTCAAGGCGGAGAACTGGGCCTTCGATGGCGTCGGGCTGGAGAACCCGCAGATCGTGGACGCGAAGGTCTGTCCGTACGAGTGCGGCCTCTGCAACCTCCACTATTCCCAGACGTCTCTCTGCAACATCGACCTCACGAACCGATGCAACCTGAAGTGCCCGATCTGTTTCGCGAACGCGAACGCGGCCGGGTACGTCTTCGAGCCGACGTACGAGCAGATCATCTACGAATTCGCCGTGCTGCGGGCCCAGCGGCCCGTGCCCGTCGCCGCGATCCAGTTCGCCGGCGGCGAGCCGACGATCTATCCGAAGTTCCCCGAGGTCGTGAGGGCGGCGAAGGAGATGGGCTTCCCCCAGGTCCAGGTCGCCACGAACGGGATCCGCATGGCGACGGAGGAGACGTTCCTCCCCGCGGTCGCGGAGGCCGGGCTGAACACGATCTACCTGCAGTTCGACGGCCTGCGGGAGGAGAACTACATCAAGGCGCGCGGCCGGCCGCTGCTGGACATCAAGTTCCGCGTGATCGAGAAGGTCCGCGAGCGGCAGCAGAAGGGCCTCGTGACGCCGACGATCTGCCTCGTCCCGACGATGGTCAACTCCTTCAACGACGACCAGGCCGGCGAGATCCTGAACTTCGCGATCAAGAACCGCGACGTCGTGAAGGGCGTCAATTACCAGCCCGTCAGCCTGACGGGCCGCATCCCCGAGGAGGACCGCCGGAAGCTGCGCTACACCCTCTCCGACCTGGCGTACGACCTCGAGGAGCAGACCGGGTACCTGACGCGGGACGACTGGTACCCGGTGCCTTTCGTCGCGCCGATCTCCGAGCTTGTGTCCGCCCTCACGGGCACCGCGAAACCCTCCTTCACCTCGCACCCGGCGTGCGGCCTCGCGTCCTACTTGTTCCTGGAGAACGGCAAGGACCCCGTGCCGATCACGCGCTTCATCGACGTGGAGGGCCTCATGGAGGACATGTGGCTCCTCGCGCAGGACACGAAGGAGAAGAAGATCAAGTTCACGTCGAAGATCCGAGCGCTTCAGCTCTTGAAGCGACACTTCAAGAAGGACGAGGCGCCGGAGGGCATGGGTCTCGCGAAGATGCTGAAGATCATGAACTCGATGTTCACGAAGGGCGACAAGACCGGTGCGGCGGAGTTCTCCTGGTCCACGATGTACGTCGGCGGGATGCACTTCCAGGACAACTACAACTACGACATCGAGCGCGTCAAGCGATGCGTGATCCATTACGCCTCGCCGGACGGCAAGGTGATCCCGTTCTGCGCCTACAACACGGGGCCGAACTTCCGCGAGGAAGTCGAGAAGAAGTTCGCCGTGCCGATCGAGGAATGGCGGAATCGGCATGCCTGAGCAGGCCCTCGTGGCCATTCGTCCCAGCGTGAGGGACAATGGCATCATGGCCATCGACGACATGCTCTGCATGCACTGCGGGGCCTGCGTCGGCACGTGCCCGACGAACGCGATCTTCCTGAACGAGGTCTTCCTGACGTTCAACGAGGACTGCACTCAGTGCGGGATGTGCGTGAAGGTCTGCCCCGTCGGCGCGATCGACTACCCGCGCGGGCACAAGCTGCACACGATGCGGTGAGCCCCGCGGTCTTCGCCCCTTCGAATCCTCAGTTTCTTATAGAGACAAGGGATGGGCGGGTCGGGGGACCATGGTCTCTCAGGAATACGACGTCGTCGTGGTCGGGGCGGGCCCGTCGGGCTCGACGACCGCTCGTTATGCGGCCCTGGGCGGCTGCCGCACCCTGCTCATCGAGAAGCGACAGGAGATCGGCTCGCCGGTCCGTTGCGGCGAGGGTCTCGCGCGGCACTTCGTGGAGGACACCCAGCTCCCGTTCGATCGGAAGTGGGTCGCCCAGGAGGTCAAGGGTGCGAAGATCTTCTCCCCGAACGGCACGGAGCTGACGATCGAGGAGCGCCACGCTGGGAACGAGGTCGGGATCGTCCTCGAGCGGGACGCATTCGACAAGGCCGTCGCGAAGGAGGCGGCCCGCGCGGGCGCGGAGATCCTCCTCAAGGCGACCGCCACCGCGGTGCTCAAGGACGACGGTTGGGTCCGTGGCGTGCGCGTGAAGCAGCTGGAGGAGGAGTTCACGGTCCACGCGAAGTGCGTCGTCGCGGCGGACGGGTACGAGAGCCAGGTCGGCCGATGGGCGGGGTTCAACACGCGCCTCAAGGCGGGGGACATCACCGGCACGCTCCAGTACCGCCTGACGAACATCGGGAAGGGCCATGACTTTCCTGACTACTGCGAGTTCTGGCTTGGCACGTGTGCGCCGGCGGGATACATCTGGGTCTTCCCGAAGGACGACGTCACGGCGAACGTCGGGATCGGCGTGAGCTTGGACCGGCTCAAGAGCCGGCAAGACATCAAGGGCTTTCTGGACCGCTGGATTGCGAGGGACCCGCGGATGACGCGCGCGCAGCCCCTCGATATGGTCACGGGCGGCGTGTCGACGTCCGCGCCGATCAAGAGGACCGTCGGGAACGGGATCGCCCTCGTCGGCGACGCCGCGCGGATGATCGACCCAATCACGGGCGGCGGGATCGGGAACGGCATGCTCGCCGGTATGATCCTCGGCAAGGTCCTCGCGGAATGCAACGAGAAGGGCGACTTCAGCGAGGCGGCCCTGCAAGCCTACGAGAAGGGCTGGCGCGCGAAGCTCGAGGAGAGCCTCTTCCGAAACTGGCTCGCGAAGAACAAGCTCGTGACCCTGACGGATCAAGAGTTCGACGAAATCATCGAGACGCTCGCGCAGGTCGGCGTCACGAAGCTGAGCGTCCGCGCGATCCTGAAGGTCCTCAAGGACACGCACCCGCAGCTCGTGGCCAAGTTCGCAGAATTCATCTAGGCCGGGACGAAGGACCAGATCGGTTTGGAGTCCTCCATCTCCAAGGCCTTCTTCGCGGCCAGCACCACGGGCCCGTCCATCGTGTCGCAATGGGCGGAGTCCGGCATCCTCCATGCGGTCAAGTGGTGCGGTGGTGCTTGAACGAATTCGAAACGGTATGGGTCCATCGACCGGGCTGGACCCGGGTCGCCTCCTTCGTCTTTCAGGCCTGATAACCTCGTCACCGGCCTTATATAAAGCGAGGATCGCTCCCTCGCTCCCGTGAAGGCGGACGCCTGGCGCAAAGCGAGAGCTTTCTTCTGGGTCGCCGTGACCGGCGTGTTCCTCCTGGCCCTCGCCCTCATGATCGGCCGGATTGCCATCCCGGGCCTCGCGCTGCCGATCGTGGACCTGACGCCGTACCTGCCATGGGTTTACACGCTGATGATCCTCCTGGCCACGAAGGCCCTTCTGGAGGTCCTCAAGCCCGTCTTCCGCGCCGTCCTGAAGTCCCACGTCCGTTTCGAGGCGGACATCTTCGCTCATTTCCAGCTCGTCTCGTACATCGTCTGGGCCTTCGCGATCGGCCTGTCCCTCTACATCCTCGCGGGCGGCGGCGCGCAAGAGTTCTCCTTCCTCGGGACCGCGCTCGTGTCCGCCGCCTTGATCTACGTCATGCAGGAGCCGCTCCTCAACATCGTAGGGTGGATGATCCTCGTCACGATGCGGTTGTACAAGCTCGGCGACCGGATCGAGATGAACAACACGAAGGGCTATGTCGTCGAGATCAGCCCGATGAATACGACGATCCGGGAGTTCGGCGGCATCCAGGACGGCGACTCCTTCACGGGTCGGTACGTGACCGTCCCGAACAGCCAAGTTCTGAAGGGGAACGTGTTCAACTACACGAAGGACACCCCGTTCGTCTGGGACCAGCTCGTGGTCGGGGTGACGTACGAGAGCGACCACAAGGTCGCAGAGAAGCTCATCCTCGAGGCCGCCGAGGAAGTCGTCGGCCCGATGATGCGGGAGAGCCGCGCGAACCTTCGCGCGAAGTACGAGTTCGCCGACCTGGCGGACTACGTCGCAGAGGAGCCGAGGGTGGGCTGGGGCCTCGCGGACTCCTCCGTGAACCTCACCCTCGTCTACTTCTGTCCGGTGTTCTCCAAGGGATTCTACCGCACTCGGCTCGTGAAGCGGATCCTTGAGAAGTTCGCGGCGGACGCCCGCGTGGCTTTCGCGTATCCGCACGTGCAGATGGTCAGCGAGAAGGAAGAGAACTCGAGGTCGCTCGGTGAATCCGGCGAAGCCCGCCTGCGCGCAGACCTTGCGCGTTGATATACCCAGGTGGGTATTCCATCGCCGTGGAGGAATGACGATGACCACTCCGACCGCTGGCCCGGTTCTCGGGCTGGCACCCGAACATGTGGGGGAATGGCTTCCGCTCCTGGCGTTCTTCGGTTCGGCGTTGGCCGTCTCGATCCCCGTCCTCTATCCGCTCGCGGCACCGCCCCCGCATCACCCGCTCCGGGCGCGTGCCCCTGGCAGGTCAGACCCGCCCTCACCTTCGGGTCCGTCTCCTTGAACGGCTCGACGGCATCCTTCTGGATCGCCGACGTGTCTCAGGCGTTGGACCGATCCTGCTACCGGTTCAATCTGCAGGCGAACGGGGTGTTTGGGTCCGCACAGAATCTCGGTGCGTTCGGAACCGCGACCGCGATCGTGGTCGGCGACGTCACATACACGGTCACGTACGACGACATCGGTGGAGACGAAACCGTCAACGCAGGCGACTGGTTCGCTGTCCGGAACCTGCGAGCCAGCACGGAGTACGCTTTCTATTTGCTGTGGAGCGATGGCAGCCAGGTCCAGGTCCGCAGTTGGGGCACGCCGTAGGCTACAGACCCGGCTGGACCCCTCGAGGCGCGGGACGCACCGCATCCTTTATTATGGCCCTGCCGTCTCCGAGCCTCCGTGCCCGCCGCCTTTCGGTCGCTCGAGTCCATCGGGGCCTCGGACCACGGTCGTGAGGCGACCTTGGCAGGCTGGGTCGAGGATGTTCGGAACCTCGGCGGCATTGCGTTCCTCATCGTCCGCCAACGGGGCGGGACGTTCCAGGCGACGATCAAGAAGAAATCCGACGAGGCCCTGTTCAAGCGCGCGTCCGCAATCGTCCGCGAGACCGTCGTTGCGGCCCATGGGACGATCCAGCCGAACCCTCAGGTCCGGAACGGCTGGGAGCTCGTCGCCTCGTCCGTCGAACCGCTCAGCGAGGCCGTGGCCCCCCTGCCGCTCCCCGTTGCGGACAGGGTCGGCGCCGAGGTCGATACGCGATTCGACAACCGCTTCCTGGACCTGCGCAAGCCCGAGCGGCGCGCGATCTTCCGCGTGCGGTCCGTTGCCCTCGCCGCGATTCGAGCCTTCCTCAACGGCCAAGGCTTCGTCGAGGTCCAGACGCCGAAGCTCTCCGGTGCGGGTGCGGAGGGCGGCGCGACCCTCTTCGAAACGGACTACTTCGGCCGCAGGGCGTTCCTGAGCCAGAGCCCGCAGTTGTACAAGCAGATCCTCATGGCCACCGGCCTCGACCGCGTGTACGAGATTGCCCCCGCGTTCCGCGCGGAGCCTTCCGACACCGTTCGCCACGTCACGGAGTTCACCTCGTTCGACGGCGAGGTCGCATGGATTTCCCACCAGGAGGACTTCCTCTCGATCCTGGAGGCCTCGACGCGCTACGCGATCGAGCGCGTCCGGGCCGAGGCGAAGCCCGAGCTTGAACAGCTCCTGGCCGAGCCGAAAGTCCCCACGCTGCCCCTAAGGCGCCTCCCCTACCCCGAGGCCCTGGAAATCCTCCGGGGCCAGGGCAAACGCCTTCGGGACGGCGAGGACATCGACACGGAGGCGGAGAAGATCCTCGGGACGGCGATGTCGGACGAGGGCCACGAGCTCTACTACCTCACGGAGTACCCGACCGCAATCAAGCCCTTCTACATCATGGCGAAGTCCGACGAGCCGGAATATTCGTATTCCTTCGACTTGGAGTACAAGGGGGACGAGATCGCCTCCGGCGGCCAGAGAGAGCACCGGTACGAACCTCTCGTCGCGCGGATGAAGGCCCAAGGCCTCGATCCCGCGAGCTTCGAGTTCTACCTCAAGGCCTTCCGGTACGGCATGCCGCCCCACGGCGGCTGGGGCTTCGGCGTGGACCGGTTCGTGCAGAAGCTCCTCGACCTGCCGAACGTCCGCGAAGCGATCCTCTTCCCGAGGGACCGCCAGCGCCTGGTCCCATGACCGCAAGGTTTCGCGGGACCATCAGCAAGCCTTTAGTAGCCTGCCCGCGGATACATGACGCATGGAACGGTGGGGAGCCGACATGAAGGAGTTCAAAGTTTTCGTGGCGGACCGTCCGGGCGAGCTTGCTCGCGTCACCGAGGCCCTCGCGAACAACGCCGTGAACATCCGCGCGATTGCGAGCGAATCGAAGCACGACGCATCGTTCCTCCGGATCGTCACGAACGACATCACGACCACGGAGAAGGCGCTTCGGACCGGAGGCTTCAAGTTCGAGACGAACGAGATCCTGTCCCTCGACTTGATCGACCGCCCCGGGGAGCTCTCGAAGGTCGCCAAGCGCCTGTCGCGCGCAGGAATCAACGTCCACTCGCTCTATTTGCTCGGCTCCAAGAACGGCCGGACCGAGATCGCGATGGTCGTGGACGACGTCAAGAGGGCGGAGACCGTCCTCAAGTGACCGAGGCGCGGGGTCGGGTACTTTCGCCCACCTCGGGCGGCCCCTTATATTCGGCTCGCCGGCATAGAAGGAGCGTGCGCGGCGCCTCCCGGGCTCGTTCGCTAGCATTAAGAGTCGAAGGGGTCTTACTGTCCCACGTCGGAAGTCGAGACGACCTCGCGTCGCCTCGGGGCAGGATGGGATAATGGCCGTCTCACGTCGGCGATCGCGGAAGGAGCGTGCTCCGAGGTCCGACCTCGCGGAAAAGGCCTTCGCGGCGCCGGTATCGGGCGCCGCGCGGGCGCGCTCGGACCGCCTCATCGCATTCCAGGTGCATGGCCTGCCCATTCCCCAAGGGTCGACCAGGGCGTTCGTGGTGAACGGCCGCCCGGTCATCACGAGCACGGCGAAAGGCCTGGCGGCATGGCGGCGGCTCGTCGCCGACGTCGCTCAGGGCTACGCTCCCCCGAAGATCTGGGACGGCCCCGTTGGAATCGAGCTGCACTTCGGCCTTCCCAAGCCCAAGTCCGCGCCGAAGCGGCGGCGCGTGTGGCCCGACAAGAGGCCGGACTTGGACAAGCTCACCCGGGCGGTCCTCGATGCCCTCACGTACGTCGTGTTCTCGGACGACAGCCAGGTGGTGGAACTCCATGCGTCGAAGGACTATGGCCCGCCGGGGGTCGTGGTCGAGGTCCGGAAGATCCTGGAGTCGTGGGATCCCGCCGAGCCCGGCTGACTACGGAGGTCCACCCGGCCCGATCTCCTCCGGGCCCGCCCCCGCCTCGACGGCCATGTCCTGAGGCCTCCGCTCCAGGGTCCGGAGCGCTTCCCGGGTCTCCGACCGACCCTTCCGGCGCTTCCACCACAGAAGCAAGACGAGGCCGCCGAGCAGGATCGCGACGATCAGCAGGACGATCCACCACGGGAGCGGCGCGGGCGCGGATGCCACGATGGACACCGTCACGGACTGTTCCGCGAGATTACCCGCGCGGTCGTACGCGCGCACGACGATCGTGTGCTGTCCCGCGGCGAGCCCGCTGAAGGATGTAGAGGGCGTGGTCCCGGTGGACTGGAAGGTCCCTCCGTCTAGGCTGACCTCGTAGCGGTCGATCCCCGAGAGACCGTCGGAGGCTTGCCATTCGATGGACACGGAGCCATCACCGAACTCGGCGCCGGACGCAGGCGAGATGATCGTGAGGGTCGGCCGGGTGGTGTCGATCGTGACGGAGGCATCCGGCGAGTTCGGTGCGTCCTCGGGGTTCCCTGCGCGGTCCACGGCAATCGTGTAAAACTCGTAGTAACCGTCGCCCGCGGCGAGGGAGGCATCGAACGGGATCGTCGGACTTATCCATCGGCCGAACGGATTGGCGGGCCCCGTGTACAGGGTGAAGTTGCCCGACGTGCCCTGGCGGTACCAGAGCTCGACATAGTCGACGCCGCTGGCATTCACCCCATCGTCGGCCGCGTACGGCACCTCGAAGGGCGCGTCGTTCGAGTAGACGGGTAGGCTCGACACACTCGAGGTCGGCGGGACGTCCTCCGTCCCGACCAGGACGATGTCATCGATGTATGCGCCCTCGAACGCATGGTTCGCGGTGTCCGTGTGGAAGCGGAAGATGAGTCGGTCGATGTCCGTCGGGACCGCGGCCGTGACGTTCTCCCACGACTGCCCCGTGGAGCCGCGGTTGTCGTAGATGAGCGTGACAGTGGAGCCGGCGCCAATCCAGACCTGGATCCAGTCGCCACCGCCGTTCTCCGTCTTCGTGAAGGTGAAGAAGGACAGCGTGAGCCCGTTGTAGCCGCTCACCTGCAGGAGGATCACCAGCTCCGCGTCCATGTTGTCGTCGTAGTACTGGACGCCGGGATCGGAGTTGTTCAGTCCTACGAAGGCGCCACTCGACTGGTTGCCCACCTGAGCGGACCACGCGCTGTAGGTCCCGCCGTGGGCCCGATAGTCGGTGATGCCCCAGTAGTCCAGGCCCGAGGCCGCCGTGGCGTCGGTCGCGGACCACTGCGCGCCGATGACGCCGTCCTCGAAGTCCTCGCTGAAGACGATGGCGGCACCCGCCCTCGCGGGCGGCGCGACGAATGCGAGGGATCCGAGGACGATGGACGCGAACAGCACGAGCACAAGAGCGGCACGGGATGCAGGGTGGGGAGCCAACGAGGTCCCTCCGAGGGAGGGCCCACCCCCAGAGGCGGCTAAAGGCCTTCCGGGTCGTGTATCAGCCGTGATTTCCAGCCCATCCGCGGACGGGATGCGTTTCAGCACTCATAGGGGTCGTCACTCCTTGCGGTCCGCTGACCCTCTTGTCATCACAAACGCGAAGCGCCCAATGCGGTGCCTCTAGAAAACGATTACCCAACCGCCATGTCGTGGGACGCTCTCCACAAAAAGAATCTCATGGGAAGGTTCTTAGTATGATAATAGCGTCCGCGGCGCGATGGAAGTCCCTCCGGGTCGAGTGGAGCGAATCTCCGACGGAGGATCCGAGGCCGTACGATCGATCCTCGCGGATCTGCGGGCGATGAAGTTCAACGGCCTCTTCAAGACCTCCGTCTTCCGCGGCGACACGCCCTCCCAGGGGATGATCATCTTCCGCGACGGGGATGGCGTGCTCGCGGAGCACCGCGCGGACCAGGACCTGCTCGGGCCGGACGCCGTCGCAGAGATCCTGCGCGATGCCTCCAGCGATCGCGCGCAGCTCGAGGTCCGGACGTATGACTACGGGCACTCGTCGATCAGCATCGATCAGATTCAGAAGACCTATCCGGAGGCGCAGATCGAGGGCCTCGGGGAGATCGACTCCGCGCTCGTCCGCGTCGCCGAGCGCGAGGCCGCGGCCCGCGAGGCGTACATGAAGGAGCTCGAGGCCCGCCGGCAGGAGGAAGGCCGCCTCATCGAGAAGGAGGAGGAACTCTACCGCCGGAAGTGGGAGCTGGAGCAAGAGTTCCAGCGGAGCGCGATGCGGCAGAAGGAGCTCGAGGCCCTCCGTGCGGAACTCGCCGCGGTGAAGGAGGGCAGCGGTATGCTCCTCCGCCATCTCGAGCAGCAGCGCGCGGCCGGCGACGTGGAGATTGAAGCCCAGAAGAAACTCCTCGCGCTCGAATCGGAGAAGGCCCGCGTCGAGATGGAGGCGCAGCGGAAAGAGCTTGCGGAGCGCGCGGCGAGGCTCGACGACAAGGAACGGGAACTCGCGGGGAAGGAGGCGCTCCTGGCGTCCCGCGAGGCGTCGCTCGACGGACGGCAAGTGTCCTCCGACGAAGAGCGCAAGCAGCTGAGCGAACTCTACGGGAACCTCCAAGCGGAGACGGAGAAGATCGCGGAGGCCCGCCGGGCCTTCGACGCTCGCATCGCGGAGGCCGAGAAGCGGGAGCGCGACCTGCTGCTGCGCGAGCAATCGAGCCGCCAGTGGGAGGAGAAACTCCGGGGGCACGACCTCTCCCTCTCGGATCGCGAGGCGGCCCTGGCGGAGCGGGAAAAGCAGCTCGCCGAGCGGCTGAAGGTCATCGAACAGCGCGAAGGGACCGTGGAGGCCCGCGCGGTCGCGCTCGAGAGGACCGCGGCGGAGGTCCAGAAGGCGGAGGAAACCCTCGACGACCGCCGGGAGGAGCTGGCGCGGGCGACGAAACGGATGCAGAAGGTCGCGACGGATCTCGCCAGCAAGGACAAGCGAATCGCCGCGGAGGAGAAGGAAGCTCACGAACGGCAAATCGAGCTTCGGAAAGCCCAGCGGGATGCGGCTGCGCGGGCGAAGGACCTCGAGCGGCGGACCCGCCAAGTGGTCCAGCTAGAGGAGGAGCTCGCTTCGATGCGGTCGCAGCTCAAGGCGCAGGCACTGAAACTCGTCCGAGCCGAGCGCGCATCCCAGGAGAGATTGCGCGATCTCGAGGCGGCGGAGCGGGAGACGGGACGGCGCGAAACCGCCGTGGCGCGACGGGAGCAGGCGCTCGCGAGGCGCGAGGCGGCCGCGGAGGCTCAGGCGGCCAAGAGCGCCGCGAGGTCCGACGCACTTGAGGTGGCGGAAGAGGACCTCGCCTCGAGACGCACCGCGATCGAGGAGGAATCCCTCAAGGCACGCGTGGAACTCGAGAAGCGAGAGAAGGCCCTCGCGGCGAAGGAGAGATCGATCGCGGACGAGACCGCCTCCCTCGAATCCTTGCGGGCGACGCTCGAGGAGCAGGAGATGGCATTCCTTGAGGATTTGCGGGACATCGAAGCTCGGACCGCGGCCCTCGAGAAGGAGGAGGCCGCCGCTGCAAGTCGCCGGGAAAAGCTCGAGAAGCGAGAGGCCTCTCTCGCCGCCGCACAACGGCGGGCGAAGGACGAAGCGGCTCGGCGCGCCGCCGCCCACGACGAACGGGAAACGGAGCTAGATGAGAAAGAAGCATCTCTCGCCGCCCGCGAGCGTGCGCTCGCAAAGCGAGGGGAAGAGATGGACTCCCGCGAGGCCGCCTTTTCTGAGCGGGCATCGCAGCTCGAAGCGGAATTCAAGCGGCAGGCGGAAGGCCTCGAGGCGCGCCGCGCGACCCTCGATGGGCGGGAATCCAAGCTGGCGGCGGTCCGGGAGAAGCTGGCGGGCGACCGCCGAGCCCTCGCGGAGGACCGCGAGGAACAGCGGAGCCGCGAGGCGCGGCTCAAGGAACGCGAGGCGAAGCTCGCGAAAGCCGAGGCCGATCTGGAGCGCAAGCGGCGTGAGCTGTCGCGGATCAAGGAAGGCCTAAAGCGGATCCGATAGCGGGCGCACAATGTTTATCCGGGTCCGGTCCTACCCTGCGGTGGGAATGATGGGAAGCATCGTCACGCTCACGACGGACTTCGGGCCCGGCGACTACGTCGCCGCGATGAAGGGAGTCATCCTCGGCATCGATCCCGACCTCACGATCGTCGACATCGACCACGCGATCCGGCCCCAGGACATCCGGCACGGAGCGTACGCGCTCTATGCGGCCGTGCCGTACTTCCCGTTCGCGGCCCACGTCGGCGTCGTCGATCCGGGCGTCGGGACGAAACGCCGGGGGATTGTCGCAGTCACGGAGGGCGCACTGTTCGTCGGACCGGACAACGGCCTCCTGATCCCCGCGGCGAAGCGCCTCGGGCTGAAGGAGGTCCGCCAGATCACGAACCGCGATCTCGCGCTGCCGAAGGTCTCCGACACCTTCCAAAGTCGGGATCTATTCGCCCCCGTGGCGGCACACCTGATGACGGGTGCGAAACTGAAGGACGTCGGGCCCATAATCGAGGACTTCGTGGACTTCGATTTCGGCGTCCCGCGGAAGGTTGAGGGCGGATACGAAGGCGTCGTGATCACGCACGATCGATTCGGGAATCTCATCACGAACATCCCGCGCCCATATGGAGAGCAGGCCTGGGGCCTCGGTCGGAAGCTCCTGGTCACGGTGGGTGGCTATGAAATGACCGTGAAGCTCGTCCGCACGTACGCGGAGGTCGAACGAGGCGAGTACCTGGCGACGTTCTCCTCGAGCGGATTCCTGGAGATCGCACGACGAGAGGGCAACGCCGCCGCGGACCTCAGCGTATCTGCAGGCACGCCAATCGTCGCGACGAAGGCGTGAGAGCAAAGCCTATCTAGGGACGTGTCCTTCGCTGCGCGGGGCATGGAGCGGCGCAGGATTCTCCTGATCGTTTTCGATGGGCTCGCGGACCGGCCCGTGACGGAGCTCGGCCACAAGACGCCCCTGGAGGCAGCGCTCAAGCCCACGCTCGACTGGTTCGCCACGAACGGGGCGAACGGCCTGCTCGACCCGATCGCGCCCGGGATCCGTCCGGGGAGCGACACGAGCCACCTCGCGCTCTTCGGTTATGACCCCCTCGAAGTCTACACGGGCCGCGGGCCGTTCGAGGCGGCGGGCGTCGGCATCCCCGTCGAGCGAGGCGATGTCGCGTTCCGGTGTAACTTCGTGACCGTCGACGACGATTTGACCGTCGTCGACCGCCGCGCGGGTCGGATCCGCGAGGGCACCGCGGAGCTCGAGAAAGCCCTCGACGGGATCAAGCTCGGCCGGGTGAAGGCGTTCTTCCGCGCGGGCACGGAGCACCGCGGAGCGCTCGTGCTGCGGGGGAAGGGCCTGTCCCCGAAAGTAAGCGACACGGATCCGCACGAGCACGGGGTGAAGGTCGAGGATGCGAAACCGCTCGAGCCGAAGGCGAAGGCCACGGCGAAGGCGGTGAACGCGTTCACGAAGGAGGCCTACAAACGGTTGAAGGACCATCCCGTCAACCGGGAGCGCGTGGCCCGCGGTGAGATGCCGGCGAACCTCGTCGTGTGCCGGGGCGCGGGGATCTTCCCGGACATCGAGCCGGTCCCGCAACGGTACAAGCTCAAGGCCGCGGGGATCGCGGGCGTCGCCCTGATCCGGGGGATGTTCCGCGCGGTCGGCATGGACGTCCTCGATGTCGAGGGAGCGACGGGTGGGCTCGACACGGACATGGTCGCGAAAGCCGAGGCCGCGTTGCAGGCGCTCCGCACGTACGACCTCGTCATCGTGAACGTGAAGGCGCCGGATCTCTGCGGACACGATGGGAAGGCCTCGGAGAAGATCAAGATCGTCGAGCGAATCGATCAGATGATGGCGCACGTGAAGGCGAAGCTCCCGCCGGACGTCATCCTTGCGTTGACCGCGGACCATGCGACCCCATGTGCTCTCATGGACCATTCGGGCGATCCTGTGCCTCTGACGATTTTCGGGGAGGGCGTCCTCGTGGATGCGGTGTCACACTACGATGAGCGCAGCGTTGCTGCGGGCCTGCTTGGGCGGATCCGCGGGCGCGACCTGATGCCGATCCTCCTCAGCCTGTCGAACCGCGCGGAGAAGTTCGGCGCTTGATACGAAGGTAAGGATAAATATGTCGGCCCTCTTCGGGCGCGGGAGGTGACCTCTTGGTCGACGTCACGATCATCGTCCCCATCGCGGGCCTCGCGGCGGTCGGCACCGCGGCATACCTCGCGTGGAGCGTCCTCCGCCTTCCGCCGGGAGACGAGACGATGCAAAAGATCGCCGCTCGGATCCAGGAGGGTGCGCGGGCGTTCATGCGTCGGCAGTACCGGACGATCGCGCTCATCGCCGCGGTCGTCGCCCTCGTCTTCGCGGCGACCATCGGCGCCTTCCAAGGCTGGGACCGGGGCCTGCGGACCGCGGTGGCCTTCGCCCTCGGCGCGACGCTCTCTGCAGCGAGCGGCTACATCGGCATGTACATCTCGGTGCGGGCGAACGCTCGTTGTGCGAACGACGGCCTCAGCTCCTTCGGTCGCGCCTTGAGGACCGCGCTCCGCGGCGGCGCGGTGTCCGGCCTCACGATCATCGGATTCAGCCTGCTCGGAGTCTGGGGCATCTACGAGGTCTACAGCCTCTGGTTCGGAGGACCCGCGCAGGCGGAGCAGGAGAAGGTCATCCTGAACATCGTGGGCTTCGGGTTCGGCGCATCGCTCGTCGCCCTCTTCGCCCAGCTCGGCGGCGGGATCTACACGAAGGCCGCGGACGTCGGCGCGGACCTCGTCGGAAAGATTGAGGCGGGGATCCCCGAGGACGATCCGCGAAACCCGGCCGTGATCGCGGACCTCGTGGGCGACAACGTCGGGGATTGCGCCGGCCGCGGTGCAGACCTGTTCGAGTCTACCGCCGCAGAGAACATCGGGGCCATGGTGCTCGGCGTCGCGCTCTTCCCCGTGTTCGGGATCGCGGGCGTCTTCTTCCCCTTGGTCGCCCGGTCGTTCGGCCTCCTCGCGACGATCGTCGGCGTGTTCCTCGTCCACGCGCGGGAGGACGAGGCGCCGATGGCCGCACTGAACCGCGGGTACTACGTCACGATGGCCCTCGCCACGGCGGGCTTCGCCCTCGCCGCCTTCCTGCTCCTGCAGAGCTCGGGGAACCCGAACACCTGGCTGTTCCTCTTCCTCGCGGGCGTCACGGGAATCCTCACGTCCCTCGCGTTCGTGTATGTGACCCAGTACTACACGGAGGCCCGCTACCGGCCCGTGAAGGACATCGCCCGCGCCTCGGAGACGGGTCCGGCGACAAACATCCTGAGCGGGTTCAGCGTCGGCCTGGAGGCGACCGCGATCCCGGCGATCGTCGTAGGCGTCGCGATCCTCGTCTCCTTCTACCTGGGCAACCTGGCCCTCCCGGGCGGAGGCTTCTACGGGACCGCCGTGGCCACGATGGGCATGCTCGCGACCGCCGCGTACATCCTCGCGGAGGATACGTTCGGGCCGATCACGGACAACGCGGCCGGGGTCCTCGAGATGTCCGGGAAGTCGGGCGTAGCTCGGACCCGGCTCGACAAGCTCGACGCGGCGGGGAACACGACGAAGGCCCTCACGAAGGGCTACGCGGTCGGCAGCGCCGCTCTGGCCGCGTTCCTCTTGTTCACCGCGTACCTCGACGAGGTGAAGATCCTCCGCGGGAGTGCGGAGGCGCCCATCATCAACCTCGGCGTCCCGGAGGTGTTCGTGGGCGCCCTCATCGGTGTGATGATCGTCTTTCTCTTCAGCGCCCTCGCGATCCGCGCCGTCGGCCGGACCGCGTGGGAGATCATCAATGACGTGCGCGCCCAGTTCCGAGAGAGGCCGGGGATCATGGCGGGGAACGAGGATCCCGACTATGCTCGGTCCGTGGACATCTGCACCCGCGCCGCGCTCCGGCAAATGGTCGCGCCCGGGCTCCTCGCGGTCCTGGGACCCACGATGGTGGGGCTCGCTCTGCGGACCACGGGCTACGCGGCCGAGGCGGTGGGCGGGGTCCTCATGGTCGGGACGATCGGAGGCGTTATTCTGGCTCTCGTGTTCAACACGGGCGGCGGGGCCTGGGACAACGCGAAGAAACACATCGAGCTGTCTCAGGGCGGCAAGGGCGGCGCCTCGCACAAGGCCGCGATCGTCGGCGACACGGTCGGGGACCCGTTCAAAGACACCGCCGGGCCATCGCTGCATATCCTCGTGAAGCTCCTCTCCACGATTACCCTTGTCCTAGCACCCTTGCTCGTCTGAAGCTCGTGTGAATCTGTCCGAAGACGACCGAAAAGGGTCGCGTCAAGGCGCGGGCCAGCGCAACGGTTAAATGCACTTGCAGAGATGCACGCGCCGAGGAGGCGGGGGAGACTTTGACGAGTCCGCCAGTTCAGTCCGGTGGTGAGCAGGAAGAGGAAGGAGTGAGCCGTCGGGACGTCCTGAAGATCGGTGTCTTCACGGCCGCGGGGGTGGCGGTCGGCGGGGCGCTGGGATTCCTGGGAGGTTCAGGATCGCGGCAGCAGGAGGTAGACAGCCTGACTGCGAGGCTCAACGCGATCACGAAGGTCTACAACCTTCCCGATCTGGCACCCGAGGTCAGGATGCTCAACTGGACCCTGTATACGAATTACGCGCTCCTGGACGCGTTCGTGGACCGGTTCGGCGTCGAAATGGTCTATGACGAGGGCGCGGAATCCCAGGACGACTTCCGGACGAGGCTGAAGGCCGGAAATCCGGAGGGCTTCGACCTGATGATTGTCACGGACTACGCGGTCCAGGAGGTCAAGGAGCTGGGACTCCTCGAGAAGCTGAATCATGACTACATCCCGAACATCGACCTGATCGACTCGGGCTTCGAGACACCGTGGGACCCGGCCCACGAGTACAGCCTCCCGTACCTTTGGGGGACAACGGGGATCGGGTGGAACACGGCCCTCGCGACTCTGCCGCAGGGAAAGACCCGGGTGAATTCGTGGTCGGACCTCTTCGACACGTCGCCCAACAGCTTCCTCCGCCTGAACGAGCGCAAGGTGACGGTCCAGGCGGACCGGGACGAGGCCCTCGCGGCCGCGGCGATCTATAACGGGAAGGACGTCAACGATCTTAGCCCGGGGACGCTCGATCTCGTCAAGCAGACGCTCATCGATGTAAAGCCGTACATCTTCGACTTCGCCGACGCGACGACGTACTACGCGGGCCTCTCCGACGAGTCCTTCATGGCATCCCATGCGTGGAGCGGCGATGTCCTGTTCGTGCGGGAGACGGTACCCAAGCCGGAAATCACCTATGTCGTCCCGGACGAGGGGGCCCACCTCTGGACCGACAACTACGTGATCCCGAAGAACGCGCCGCATAAGGAGACCGCCATGGTGTTCATCAACTACATGTGGGAAGCTTCGAACGCCGCGGTCTTGGCGATGTTCCGCAACTACATGATTGCGAACAAGCTGGCCCTTTACGGCGGAGCGGAGAGCCAGCGCGCAAACGTGGAATCCGGCGAGCCAATCGGGATGATCCTTCCGCACGTGCTCACCCTCCCGGACATCAACCCGCTCACCGATGCGCTGGACGACCCAGATCGCGCTCCCCGCATGCAGCGGCTCCAGGCCCGCACGCCTGCGCAGAACGATATGCTGGCGGCAATCTGGGAAGAAATCCAAGCAGCACCCTGAGCCGCCGACCCGAACCGTTAAGGACACCTACGCGTTCCCGCGCGTTCGCCGAGAGGAATCTATGACGGAACCGCCGGACATCGAACTCGTCGGGGTCACGAAGCGGTTCAAGGACACCCTTGCAGTGGACAACGTGGACCTGAGGGTCCCGCGCGGGGCGTTCTACTCGCTCCTCGGGCCGAGCGGCTGCGGCAAGACGACGACCCTCCGGATCATCGCGGGCCTCGAGAGCGCGGACGGCGGGGAGGTCCGGCTTCGCGGGCGGCGGGTTAATGAGGTGCCCCCATACAAACGGAACCTGGGAATGGTCTTCCAGGGGCTCGCGCTCTTTCCTCACCTGAACGTCTTCGAGAACGTCGCATACGGGCTGCGGGTGCGCCGCGCGTCGCAGCGGCGGATCCGGCAGCGGGTGAAGGACTCCCTCGGCCTCGTCGGCCTGTCCGGGCTGGAGCGGCGTCGGATCGGCCAGCTCAGCGGCGGACAACAGCAGCGCGTGGCCCTGGCGCGGGCGCTGGTCACGGAGCCGCCCGTGCTCCTGCTCGATGAGCCACTGGGCGCCCTCGACCTCAAGCTGCGGCTCCAGATGCAAATCGAGCTGAAGCGCCTCCACCGCCAAGTCGGGACCACGTTCGTGTTCGTGACCCACGACCAGGGCGAGGCCATGGCAATGTCGGACCGCGTCGCGGTGATGTCCTGCGGGAGGGTGGAGCAGGAAGGACCCCCCGAGGCGATCTATTATCATCCGGAGACATCCTTCGTCGCGGACTTCATCGGGGAGACGAACCTCTTGGAGGGAGTGAAGAAGGAGGCGTCCGTGGACCTCCCGGGCGACCTCTCGCTCCGCGTGCCGGAGGGACTGGACCTCCCGCAGGCGCCCGTCGTGGTCTCGATCCGACCGGAGCATGTGACGGTGGGCGACGCCGCCCGGAGCCGCGAGGTCCACTGGATCGGAACTGTCGAGGAGAGCATCTTCCGCGGGACGACGGCTCTCGTGGCGGTCCGGGTGAATGAGCAGCTCCGGCTTACGGCCCTCGTCGACGGGAAGTCGGCCGCGCGGTTTTCCCTGGGCGCTCCCGTCGACATCGGATTCGACATGGACCCCGTGCGCATGTTCCCCGTCACGCGCGGCTGATCCTTCGCTCCATCAGGGTTCGGAAGAATGCGGCGGAGAGGCTGATGGCCACCATGATCGTGGCCAGCGCGTTCAGTCCCGGCGTGATTCCTCCCCTTCTCGCCGCGTGGAAGATGATGAGCGGAAGGGTGTCCCCTCCGGCCGCGGTCGTGAAGTTCGACTTGACGACATCGTCGAAGGACGCGGCGAACGCCAGGAAGGCGCCGGCGATGATGGCCGGAGCCGCGAGCGGCAGGAGCACCCGGAAGAACGTCACGACCCGGTTCGCTCCCATGACCATCGACGCCTCCTCGTAGCTCTTCCCGAGGTCCCCCATGCGCGCGCGGACGATCAGGGCGACGAACGACACGGAGAAGACCGTGTGGCCGAGGGTTGTGGCGAGGACTCCGTTCCGAATCCCGACGACCTGATAGAACAAGACGATCGACAGCGTCTCGATGATCTCCGGGAGGATCAGGGGGAGAAGGATCAGCGCATCCCAGAAGAGGCCGAAGCGGCCGAGCGGCCGGCGCGCCAGCGCGATCCCGAGGAGGGTGCCGAAGACGACGGAGAGGACCGTGTTGAGAGTCGCGATCCAGAGGCTCAGGCCAAGGGCGTCCATGTACGTTTCGCTCGAGAACACCTGAGGGTACCGGCTCAGCGTGAATCCGCCCCACACGTAGGCGAGTCGGCCTGCGTTGAAGCTCAACCCGATGAGCACGGCAATCGGGCCGTAGAGCGCGGCGAAGAAGATCACGACGTATGCCGCGAGGAGGATCTGCCCAATCTTTCTCTTCACAGGCGCAATCCCTCCCCTCCGACGACCCGGAAATAGACCACGGACGCCGCAAAGATGACCCCCGTGAAGAGGAGGCCGAGCGCGGACGCGCTGCCGGGCGTCTGCATGCGCTCGAAGATCGCGTTGCCCAGGAGGAAGCCGTCGACCCCTCCGACGAGGGCCGGGATCACGAGCTCGCCCATCGAGATGATGAACACGAGGATACTCCCCGCGAGGATCCCCGGCAGGGAGAGCGGCAGGATGACTCGGAAGAAGGTGCGCACCCGGCCGGCCCCCAGGATGTAGGAGGCTTCAATGGACGTCCGGCTCATCCGCTCCAGGGTCGCGTAGAGAGGCAGTGCCATGTACGGCATGAAGGTGTACACCTCGGCCCACACCACGGACCACAGGTTGCCGATTGCGAAGACGTCCGTTTGCGTGATGCCGACGGCCTGCAGGAACTGGTCCGCCAGGCCTCCTTCACGGAAGATCTGCATGAGTGAGTAGGTCCGGAGGAGGAAGCTCGTCCAGAACGGGATTACAAGGAGCATGACGAGGAGTTCCCGGCGGCCCCGCGGCTGCTCCGCGATGAACCAGGCCGCGGGGTACGCGAAGACGAAGGACATCAGTGTGACAATGGCGGCCACGAAGGCGGTTTTGCCGAAGAGGACCGCGATGGCCGGCGTCCAGACCGTGCTGAAGTTGTTCAGGTTGAACCGGCCCGACGGCTGGTAGGTCCCCTGGTCGTAGATGTCGAACGCGAAGAAGACGACGAAGAAGAGAGGGGCAACGAAGAAGATGAGGAGGAACGCCGCCATGGGCAGCGACAGGGTGAGGTTAAACAGGCGGTCCTGTCGATCGAGGGGAGATGCCCTGCGGCCCCCGCGCGCGAGCCGCCCGAGGAGCGACCGCGGGAATCCCAGGGGCGCTTTCACCCCATGGGAACGCCCTTGCTCCCCTTGCTCCAGGTCGACCCACCTGCGAGGGAAATCTCCTGGCTGATAAAGTCGTTTGCGCCCTCGCGGCAATGGTGTTGTTAACTTAGCATAAAGGAAGTCCCTCCCCCTCCGATTCGTGTTTGGGATGACACTTGTCAGAAGAGGATGGGACGGGAGGCCTCATCGGCCT
>Ga0209172_10000665_pt1 | contig 90184 bp, 84 predicted proteins | sample LarsenN4metaG_FD_184113 | JGI IMG/M metagenome (GOLD analysis project Ga0209172, IMG submission 184113) | Hot spring sediment bacterial and archeal communities from British Columbia, Canada, to study Microbial Dark Matter (Phase II) - Larsen... ... | reverse complement strand
GCCGGGGGACAACACGACGATTGCGGCGGAGCTGATTACGCCGGTCGCGATCGAGAAGGGGAGCCGGTTCGCCATTCGTGAGGGCGGCCGGACGGTCGGCGCGGGCACCATCACGGAGATTCTGGAATAAATCCCAAATCCCAGTGACCAAATCCCACCGAGTGGGGTTTGGGTTGCGGGATTTGGAGTTTGGGATTTGTGTATGCGGGACATCGTTCATCTGGCGTGCGGCGAGTGCAAGCGCCGGAACTACAGCACGACGAAGAACAAGAAGAAGACGACGGAGCGGATCGAGTTCAGCAAGTACTGCCGCTTCTGCCGCAAGCATACGCCGCACAAGGAAACGAAGTAGGTGGAGCTGCAGGTGAGTAGCTCAATTGGTAGAGCACCGGTCTCCAAAACCGGGGGCTGGGGGTTCGAGTCCCTCCTCACCTGCCAAGGGAACGAATGAGCACTGTGGAACAGATCAAGACCGCGCCGGTACGGACGGTCGGCGGGATCCGCGGCTGGTGGGAGAACGCCCGCACGTTTCTGACCGAGGTGCGCAACGAGACGCGCCGCGTGACGTGGCCCTCGCGCCGCGAGGTGTACGCCACCACGTTCGTTGTCATCGTGACGTCGATCTTCTTCGGTCTGTACCTCTGGGGACTCGACCTGATGTTCAACCGTCTGGTCGACTGGATCTTCCGGCAGTTTGGGGCGTGATGACGGACGTCGCCACGAAGCACTGGTACATCGTCCACACCTACTCGGGGTTCGAGAAGAAGGTCGCCGAGTCGCTGCAGCAGCGCGTGCAGGCGTACGGGCTGCAGAACGAGATCGGCGAGATCCTCATTCCGACCGAGGACGTCGTGGAGATGCGGAGCGGCCGGAAGGTCGTGACGCCGAAGCGCTTCTTCCCCGGCTACATCCTGGTCGAGATGACGATGTCGGACCACGCGTGGCACGTGGTGAAGAACACGCCGAAGGTCACCGGGTTCGTGGGCGCGGGGAGCAAGCCGACGCCGCTCAGCAAGGAAGAGGTCGAGCAGATTCTCGACCAGGTGAAATCGGCCGCCGAGAAGCCGAAGCCGAAGTACAGCTTCGAGAAGGGCGACCACGTGCGAATCAACGAAGGGCCGTTCACCAGCTTCAACGGTGTGGTCGACGAGGTCAACCTCGATCGCAACACGCTGAAAGTCATGGTGACGATCTTCGGCCGGGCGACGCCGGTGGAATTGGATTTCTTGCAGGTGGAGAAAATTTGAAGTTGCCAGTTGCCAGTTGGCAGACACGCTGACAACCGACAACCGACAACCGACAACCGACAACCGACAACTGGTTATGGCGAAAAAAGTTCAGGCGATGGTGAAGCTGCAGATTCCCGCGGGCAAGGCGACGCCCGCGCCGCCGGTCGGCACCGCGCTCGGGCCGCACGGCGTCAACATCATGGACTTCTGCAAGAATTTCAACGCGAAGACGGCAAAAGACGACGGCCTGATCATTCCCGTCGTCGTCACGATCTACGCGGACCGGAGCTACAGCTTCATCACGAAGACGCCGCCGGCCTCGGTGCTGCTGAAGCGGGTCGCGAATCTGGCGAAGGGATCGGCCGAGCCGAACCGCAACAAGGTGGGAACGGTCACCGCCAAGCAGGTCGAGGAGATCGCGAAGACGAAGATGCCGGACCTCAACTGCAACACGCTGGAGGCGGCGATCCAGACCGTCCGTGGAACCGCGCGCTCCATGGGCATTGATGTAATCGGATAAATCCCAGATCCCGAATCCCAAATCCCAAGTTCGCGTTGGGATTGGTCATTGGGAGTTGGGTTGTGACAGGCGAGTGGGAGGAGCATCGGGCGCTCCGTCAGCACCACAAGGAGGCACATGGCAAAACACGGCAAGAAGTTCACCGCCGCGGCAGCGCAGGTCGAGGACCGCGCGTACTCGATCGAGGAGGCGATCCCCCTCGTGCAGAAGGTGAAGTACGCGAAGTTCGACGAGACCGTGGAGCTGGCCATGCGGCTCGGCGTCGACCCGAAGCACGCCGACCAGATGGTCCGCGGCACCGTGGTACTGCCCCACGGGCTCGGCAGGAGCAAGCGCGTGCTCGCGATTGCCGGCGCCGACAAGCAGAAGGAGGCGCAGGAGGCGGGCGCGGACCACGTCGGCGGCGACGACGTCGTGGAGAAGATCCTCGGCGGCTGGATCGACTTCGACGCGGTGGTGGCGACGCCCGACATGATGCGCGCCGTCGGTCGCCTCGGCAAAGTGCTCGGCCCCCGCGGGCTGATGCCGAACCCGAAGACCGGGACGGTCACGCCGAACATCGCGCAGGCGATCAAGGAGATCAAGGCGGGCAAGGTCGAGTTCCGCGTCGACAAGACCGGCATCGTGCACGCGCCGGTCGGCAAGACGTCGTTTTCGACAGACGCCCTGGTCGCCAACACGCGCGCGCTCGTCGACAGCGTCGTGCGCGCGAAGCCGGCGGCCGCGAAGGGCCGCTATCTGAAGTCAGTCACCGTGTCCTCGACGATGGGGCCGGGCATCCGGATCGATACCGCCCAGATCGACGAGCGGACGACGAAGCACTAGGGGGACGCGATGGCTGTCACGAGAGCTGAGAAGGAACAGGAACTCCAGGACCTCTCGTCGGTCTTCAAGGGGGCCGACACGGCGATCGTCGTCGACTACCGCGGCCTGAACGTGCCGCAGGTGACCGAGCTGCGGCGGCAGATCCGCGCCGCGCGCGCGCAGTACAAGGTGGTCAAGAACACCCTTGCGCGCCGGGCCGCCAAGGGCACCAAGCTCGCCGCGCTCGAATCGGCGTTCGAAGGGACGACCGCAGTCGCCCTGACCGGCAACGACGCAGTGGCGCTCGCCAAGGCGCTCACCACGTTCATGAAGGGCGCCCCGACGCTGGCGATCAAGGCGGCGGTGGTGCAGGGCCAGGTGATCAAGCCGGCGGAGGTCACCGACCTCGCCAACATGCCTGGCAGGCCGGAGCTGTACGCAAAGCTGCTCTTCGTGCTGCAGGCGCCGATGCAGCAGCTGGTGTCGGTACTGGCGGCGGCGCCGCGCGATCTGCTGTCGGTGCTGGTGCAGGTGGAGCAGAAGAAGAAGGAATCATAGGAGAGCGAAATGGCCGAAGTGACTCAGCAGCAGGTGATCGACTACATCAAGGGGATCAGCGTCATGGAGCTCTCGCAGCTCGTGAAGGCGCTCGAGGCCGAGCTCGGCGTCTCGGCCGCCGCGGCGATGCCGATGGCGATGGCGGGTATGGCGATGCCGGGCGCCGGCGGCGCGGCGGCGCCGGCCGAGGAGAAGACCGAGTTCACGGTGACGCTCAGCGAAGTGGGCGCCGACAAGATCAAGGTCATCAAGGTGGTGCGCGAGGTGACGAACCTCGGGCTGAAGGAAGCCAAGGACCTGGTCGAGAGCGCGCCGAAGGCGCTGAAGGAAGGCGTGAACAAGGACGAGGCCGAGGCGATCAAGAAGAAGTTCGACGAGGTCGGCGCCAAAGTCACCGTCTCGTAGCGGCGCGCCAACCGCGCGACGTCAACGCCCGACTCCCAACCCCCACCTCCCAACGCGTTTGGGAGGCGGGGCTTGGGAGTTGGGAGTGTGTGTAATTGCCCGTTTTCCGATCCGCGAGGGTCAGCCACCGATGTACAGCCTTCCCAAGAACGTCTACCGCGAGCGCAAGGACTTCTCGAAGATCAAGACGACGGTTCCGATTCCGAACCTGATCGAGATCCAGCGGAAGTCCTACGAACGCTTTCTGCAGATGAGCCGCCTCCCGTCCGAGCGCGAGGACGCGGGCCTGCAGTCGGTGTTCAAGTCGGTCTTTCCGATCAGCGACTTCCGGGAGAACTCGTCGCTCGAGTTCATCGAGTATTCAATCGGGAACTGGGAGTGCAAGTGCGGCAAACTGTCGGGCCTCCATCACCTGCGGAAGCCCTGCAAGAACTGCGGCGCGACGCTCGTGGCCGATCCGTACGGCGACCACGAGGTGCTCTGTCCGCGCTGCGGGGTCGCGAACCAGGCGCGCGGCGACGTCTGCGACATCTGCGGCCACACGGTCGGGATGAAGCTGAAGTACGACGTCGACGAGTGCCAGGAGCGCGGGATGACCTACGCGGTTCCGCTCAAGGTCACCATCCGCCTCGTCGTCTGGAACAAGGACCCGGAGACGGGCGTCAAGACGATCCGCGACATCAAGGAGCAGGAGGTCTACTTCGGCGACATCCCGCTGATGACCGACAACGGCACGTTCATCATCAACGGGACCGAGCGCGTCATCGTCAGCCAGCTCCACCGATCGCCCGGCGCCTTCTTCCACTCCGAGGACAAGACGCTGTACGTGGCGCAGATCATCCCGTACCGCGGCTCGTGGGTGGAATTCGAGTACGACCAGAAGAACCTCCTGTACGTCCGCATCGACCGGAAGCGGAAGTTCCTCGCCACGGTGTTCCTCCGCGCGCTCGGCCTGCGCGGCGCCGACGAGATCATCCGCACGTTCTACTCGGTCGACCGGATCTTCCTGAATCAGGGGCCGTCGCTGATGTGGGCGGTCAACGATACGCTGGTCGGCCTGCGGGCGGTCAACGACGTCAAGGCGGGCGACTTCTCGATCCAGGGCGGCAAGAAGATCACCGCGAACGCCGTCGCCGCGCTGCGCAAGGCGGGCATCGAGACGATTGCCGTCGCCGACGAGGCGCTCGAGGGCGCGTTCGCGGCCGCCGACATCGTCGATCCCGAGACCGGCGAGGTGATCCTCGAGGCGAACGAGGAGCTGACGCCGCGCGTCATCTCGATGGCGCAGGAGAAGCGCGTCGACAAGATCGAGATCTTCTTCCCCGAGCGCGACGACGTCGGGCCGATCATCAGCCAGACGCTGAAGAAGGATCCGATCCGCACGCACGAAGAGGCGCTCATCGAGATCTACCGGCGCCTCCGCCCGGGCGACCCGCCGACGCTCGACAGCTCGCGGTCGCTGTTCGAGAACATGTTCTTCAACCCGCAGAAGTACGACTTCTCGCGGGTCGGCCGCCTCAAGCTGAATACGAAGCTCGGGCTGAAGACGCCGCTCGACGAGAAGATCCTGCACCCGCACGACTTCTACGAGGTGCTGAAGTATCTGCTCAAGCTGCGCAAGAACCCGCAGAACGTCGACGACATCGATCACCTGGGCAACCGGCGCGTCCGCTCGGTGGGCGAGCTGCTGGAGAACCAGTTCCGCATCGGCCTGGTCCGCATGGAGCGCGCGATCAAGGAAAAGATGTCCGTCTACCAGGAAATGGCGACGGCGATGCCGCACGACCTGATCAACGCGAAGCCGGTGATGGCCGCGATTCGCGAGTTCTTCGGGTCGTCGCAGTTGTCGCAGTTCATGGACCAGACGAACCCGCTCTCCGAGATCACGCACAAGCGGCGGCTCTCGGCGCTCGGGCCGGGAGGCCTCTCGCGCGAGCGCGCGGGGTTCGAGGTGCGCGACGTCCATCCGACGCATTACGGGCGCATCTGCCCGATCGAGACGCCGGAAGGTCCGAACATCGGCCTGATCTCGTCGCTGAGCTGCTACGCGCGGATCAACGAGTTCGGCTTCATCGAGTCGCCGTACCGCAAGGTGAAGGACGGCCGCGTGATCGACTTCGTCATCGTGACGAACGCCGGCGGCAACCCGAAGTACAAGGTGGGCGACATCGTCGAGGCCGACGAGCTGGTCGGCGCCGACGGCCGGTCGAAGAAGAAGGGGGTCGAGTTCGAGCCGTACTCCTTCTACCTGTCGGCGTGGGAAGAGGACCAGTACATCATCGCCCAGGCGAACGTGGAGCTCGACGAGGACGGCCGGATCAAGGCCGACCGCGTCAACGCTCGCAAGCAGGGGAACTTCATCCTGGCGCGGCGCGAGGAGGTCGACTTCATCGACGTCTCGCCCAAGCAGCTCGTCTCGGTGGCAGCGTCGCTCGTTCCGTTCCTCGAGAACGACGACGCGAACCGCGCGCTGATGGGGTCGAACATGCAGCGCCAGGCGGTGCCGCTGCTCCGCGCCCGGGCCCCGTACGTCGGCACGGGCATGGAGTACATCACCGCGCGCGACTCGGGCGCGGTGGTGGTGGCGCGCCGCACCGGCACCGTCGACTACGTCGACAGCCAGCGCATCGTCGTCCGCGTGGAGGCGGCGGCGGAGACGCCCGACGACCTCAGCAAGGAGATGGGCGCCGACATCTATCCGCTGACCAAGTTCAAGCGGTCGAACCAGAACACCTGCATCAACCAGAAGCCGATCGTGCGGGTGGGGCAGCGGGTGCAGAAAGGGCAGGTGCTGGCCGACGGTCCGTGCACCGAGCTCGGCGAGCTGGCGCTCGGGCGGAACGTGCTCGTCGCCTTCATGCCGTGGCGCGGCTACAACTTCGAGGACGCGATCCTCGTCTCCGAGAAGATGGTGAAGGAGGACTACTACACCTCCATTCACATCGAGGAGTTCGAGATCGAGGCGCGCGACACGAAGCTCGGCCCCGAGGAGATCACGCGCGACATTCCGAACGTGTCCGAGACGTACCTGCGCGATCTCGATGACAGCGGGATCATCCGGATCGGTGCGTACGTCAAACCAGGAGACATCCTCGTCGGCAAGGTGACGCCGAAAGGCGAGACGCAGCTGACGCCGGAAGAGAAGCTGCTCCGCGCGATCTTCGGCGAGAAGGCGGGCGACGTCCGCGACGCCTCGCTCATCTGCCCGCCCGGCATCGAAGGGATCATCGTCGGCGTGAAGATCTTCTCGCGCAAGGGGATCGAGAAGGACGATCGAGCCAAGGCGATCGAGGCCGAAGAGCTCGAGATGATGGAGAAGAACCAGGCGGACGAGATCCGCATTCTGCACGACGAAGTGAAGAAGCGCGTCATGCAGATGCTGAACAACCAGACGCTGCGGGCGGATGCGTTCGACGAGTACGGGCGCGAGCGGGTGCTGCGGAAGGGCGTCGTGCTCACGAGCGAGATCATGCAGCCGATCCCGTACGAGCAGCTGGTCCGCCTGAAGATCCAGAGCGACGATCCGCGCCTCGAAGGCGATCTGCGCCTGCTCGAGGAGCGGACGGAGCGGCAGGTCGAGGTGATCCGCCAGCTCTTCGAGGAGAAGAAGGAGAAGATCCGTCGCGGCGACGAGCTGCCGCCGGGCGTGATCAAGCTCGTGAAGGTGTACGTCGCGATGAAGCGCAAGCTGTCGGTCGGCGACAAGATGGCCGGCCGCCACGGCAACAAGGGCGTCATCGCGCGCATCCTCCCCGAGGAGGACATGCCCTACCTGCCGGACGGCACGCCCGTCGAGATCGTGCTCAATCCGCTCGGCGTGCCGTCGCGGATGAACGTCGGCCAGATCCTCGAGACGCACCTCGGGTGGGCCGCGCACGCGCTCGGGCTCTACTTCGCGACGCCGGTCTTCGACGGCGCGACCGAGCGCGAGATCAAGAACTGGCTCGAGCAGGCCGGCCACCCGACGAGCGGCAAGACGCCGCTCTTCGACGGCATGTCGGGCGAGCTGTTCGAGAACGAGGTGACCGTCGGCTACATCTACATGCTGAAGCTCTCGCACCTGGTCGACGACAAGATCCACGCGCGGTCGATCGGGCCGTACTCGCTGATCACGCAGCAGCCGCTCGGCGGCAAGGCGCAGTTCGGCGGCCAGCGCTTCGGCGAGATGGAGGTGTGGGCGCTCGAGGCGTACGGCTCGGCGCACATCCTCCAGGAGCTGCTGACGGCCAAGTCCGACGACGTGACGGGCCGGGCGAAGATCTACGAGGCGATCGTCAAGGGCGACGCGTCGTTCACGCCCGGGCTGCCCGAGTCGTTCAACGTGCTCATCCGTGAGCTGCAGTCGCTCTGTCTCGACGTGGAGCTGATTTCGACCAAGAAGCGCCCGGCGATCGAGCCGCTGCCGACGACCGAGGGTGAACCCATCCTGGAACAGGTATGAGAGCAGGCCTCAGGGCCCAGGCCCCAGGCCTCAGGGCTGTCTGGCCTCAGTGCCCGAAGCCTCTGAGGCCTGAGGCCTGAGGCCCGGGGCCTACAAGCGATAGGACCATATGAGACCAAGCTTCCACGACAGCAAGACCTCGCTGCGCGCCGATTTCGACGCGATCCGCATCTCGCTCGCCTCGCCCGAGAAGATCCTGTCCTGGTCGTTCGGCGAGGTGACCAAGCCGGAGACGATCAACTACCGGACGTTCAAGCCGGAGCGCGACGGGCTGTTCTGCGCGAAGATCTTCGGCCCGATCACCGACTGGGAGTGCCTCTGCGGCAAGTACAAGCGCATGAAGCACCGCGGCGTGATCTGCGACAAGTGCGGCGTCGAGGTGACGCAGGCGAAGGTGCGCCGCGAGCGCCTCGGCCACATCACGCTCGCCACGCCGGTCAGCCACGTCTGGTTCTTCAAGGGGCTGCCGAGCCGCATCGGCCACCTGCTCGACATCTCGCTCCGCGACCTCGAGCGCATCCTGTACTTCGAGGCGTACGTCGTCATCGATCCGGGCGAGAGCGACCTGAAGCAGAACCAGCTGCTCAACGAGGAGCAGTTCCGCAAGGCGCGCGAGGACTTCGGCACCAAGTTCCGCGCCCAGATGGGCGCCGAGGCGATCAAGGAGCTCCTGAAGCGCGTCAACGTCGAGAAGCTCGCCGACGAGCTGCGCGCGAAGATGAAGGCGGAGTCGTCCGTCCAGAAGAAGCTGAAGTTCGCCAAGCGGCTGAAGGTCGTCGACAGCTTCCGCAAGTCGAACAACCAGCCGAACTGGATGATTCTCGACGTCATCCCGGTGATTCCGCCGGAGCTGCGTCCGCTCGTGCCGCTCGACGGCGGCCGCTTCGCGACCTCCGACCTGAACGATCTCTATCGGCGCGTCATCAACCGGAACAATCGGCTGAAGAAGCTGATGGAGCTGAAGGCGCCCGACGTGATCATCCGCAACGAGAAGCGGATGCTGCAGGAGGCGGTCGACGCGCTCTTCGACAACGGCCGGCGCGGCCGCGTGCTGCGCGGCGCCAACAACCGGCCGCTCAAGTCGCTCTCGGACACGCTCAAGGGGAAGCAGGGGCGGTTCCGCCAGAACCTGCTCGGCAAGCGCGTCGACTACTCGGGCCGCTCCGTCATCGTCGTCGGGCCGGAGCTGAAGCTCCATCAGTGCGGCCTGCCCAAGAAGATGGCGCTCGAGCTGTTCAAGCCGTTCATCTACAACAAGCTCGAGGAGCGGCAGCTCGTCGCCACCATCAAGCAGGCCAAGGAGATGGTCGAACAGCAGCGGCCGGAGGTGTGGGACATCCTCGAAGAGGTGATCCGCGAGCACCCGGTGCTGCTCAACCGCGCGCCGACGCTGCACCGTCTGGGCATCCAGGCGTTCGAGCCGGTGCTGGTGGAAGGCAAGGCAATCCGGATCCATCCGCTCGTCTGCACGGCGTTCAACGCCGACTTCGACGGCGACCAGATGGCGGTGCACATTCCGCTCTCGCCCGAGGCGCAGATCGAGGCCTCGGTGCTGATGATGTCGTCGAACAACATCCTGTCTCCCGCCAACGGCGCGCCGATCGCGGTGCCGTCGCAGGACATCGTCCTCGGCTGCTACTACCTGACCAAGGCGAAGAGCGGCGCGAAGGGCGAGGGGCGCGCGTTCGGCAACATCGAGGACGTGCTGCTCGCGCTCGAGGCCGCCGAGCTGGAGACGCTGACGCCGATCCGCCTGCGCTACACGGGCGCGCTGCTCGACCTGACGACCGCGCGCGACGATCAGGACGTGCTGCACACCGACGTGCAGGAGGTCACGAACAAGATCATCAACACGACGGTCGGCCGGGTCATCCTGAACGAGCAGCTGCCGTCTGCGATGCCGTTCGTCAACGGTCTGCTGAAGAAGAAGGGGCTGCAGCAGCTCGTCCAGAAGTGCTACCTGGACCTCGGCCTCGAGCGGACCGTCGAGATGCTCGACGCGCTGAAGAACCTCGGGTTCACCTACGCGACCAAATCCGGGCTGTCGATCGGCATCGACGACCTGATCATCCCGGGCAACAAGCAGCAGCTCGTCGCGGACGCCCGCAACGAGGTGATCAAGGTCGAGCAGCAGTATCTCGAAGGCGCGATCACCAACGGCGAGCGCTACAACAAGGTGATCGCCGTCTGGTCGGAGGTGACCGAGAGAATCGCCGACGAGATGTTCGGCGAGATGGCCGAGATGGATCATTCGGGGCGCAGCTTCAACCCCGTGTACATCATGGCCGACTCGGGCGCGCGCGGCTCGAAGCAGCAGATCCGGCAGCTGGCCGGCATGCGCGGCCTCATGGCCAAGCCGTCGGGCGAGATCATCGAGACGCCCATCACGTCGAACTTCCGTGAAGGGCTCACGGTGCTGCAGTACTTCATCTCGACGCACGGCGCCCGCAAGGGTCTGGCGGACACCGCGCTCAAGACGGCCGACTCGGGCTATCTGACGCGCCGGCTGGTCGATGTGGCGCAGGACGTCATCATCTCCGAGGCGGACTGCGGGACGCTCGACGGCATCGAGGCCCGCGCCATTGTCGAGTCGGGCGAGATCATCGAGCCGCTGCGCGACCGCATCGTCGGCCGCGTGACGCTCGAGAAGATCGTCGATCCCTTCGGCGGCGAGACGATCGTCGAGGTCAACGAGGAGATCGACGAGGACAAGGCGTCGGCGGTGCAGGAAGGGGGCATCGAGAAGGTGAAGATCCGGTCGGTGCTCACCTGCGCGTCGAGGCGCGGCGTGTGCGCGCGCTGCTACGGCCGCGATCTCGCCACGGGCCGGCTCGTCGAGCTCGGCCAGGCAGTCGGCGTGATCGCCGCGCAGTCGATCGGCGAGCCCGGCACGCAGCTGACGATGCGGACGTTCCATATCGGTGGCACGGCGTCGCGCGTCTCCGAGCAGAACACGATCGAGGCGCGGCACGCCGGTACCGTCCGCTACCAGGCGCTGCAGGTCGTCGAGACGCACAAGGACGCCGGCGGCCAGCTGATCGTCATGAACCGCAACGGCTCGCTCATCGTCGCCGACGAGAAGGGGCGCGACCGCGAGCGCTACCCGATCGTCTACGGCGCGCGGCTCAAGGTGCGCGACGGCCAGAAGGTCGAGCAGGGACAGATCCTCGTCGAGTGGGATCCGTACACGTTCTCGATCCTGACCGAGGAGACCGGGACGGTCCGCTTCAAGGACATCGTCGAGGGTCTGACGATCCACGAGGAAGTGGACGAAGTGACCGGTATGTCGCGGTTCATCATCGTCGACTCGCCCGACGAGAAGAAGCAGCCGACGATCGAGATCAAGGACAAGACCGGCAAGACCGCCCGCAAGTATCACATGCCGGTCCACGCCCACCTGATGGTGCAGGACGGCGAGGCGGTCGAGGCGGGCGACGTGCTCGCCAAGATCCCGCGCGAGACGACGAAGACGAAGGACATCACGGGCGGTCTGCCGCGCGTGGTGGAGCTCTTCGAGGCGCGGAAGCCGAAGGATCCGGCCGTCATCTCCGAGATCGACGGCGTGGTGAAGGACGGCGGCGTCGTCAAGGGGCAGCGCAAGATGATCATCGTCCCCGACGACGGGAGCGAGCCGCGGGAGTATGCGTTGCCGCGCGGCGTGCACGTCAACGTCCACGAGGGCGAGCGGGTGCGCGCGGGCGAGCAGCTGATGGACGGCCCGAGCAACCCGCACGACATCCTCCGCGTGCTCGGCGAGAAGGAGCTGCAGAAGTACCTCGTGAACGAGATTCAGGAGGTGTACCGGCTGCAGGGGGTCAACATCAACGACAAGCACATCGAGGTCATCGCGCGGCAGATGATGCGGTGGGTGAAGATCGAGGATGTGGGCGACACCGAATTCCTGATCGACGAGCAGGTGGACAAGTTCCGGTTCCTCGAGGAGAACGAGCGGGTGATTGCGGCGGGCGGCCGGCCGGCCACCGCGCAGCCGCTCCTGCTCGGGATTACGAAGGCGTCGCTCTCGACCGACTCGTTCATCTCGGCGGCCTCCTTCCAGGAGACGACGCGCGTGCTGACGGAGGCGTCGATTTCGGGGAAGGTCGACTACCTGCGCGGGCTGAAGGAGAACGTGACGATGGGCCGGCTGATTCCGGCGGGGACGGGGTTCGAGTGGTACCGCACCGTGCGGATTCCGCCCGACGAGCCGCCGCCGCCGCCGGCGCCGCCGCAGCCGACCGAGGACGAGCTCGACATGGAGCGGGAGATCGAGTACGCCTTCGACGCCGACGAGCCGGTGGCGGGCGCGCGCGGGCCGATCGGCGACATCGAGTAACGGGTCGTGGGTCCGGCTTGAGCCGGACCTGGATTACGCATCACAGAAGCACAGAGGCACGGAGAATATTCTCCGTGCCTCTTTTGTCGTACGTCGCGTCCGGCTTCCTCTGGACCGACGGCGCGCGCACATGCCGTCCGACCGCCTCCCGGGCTGACCACGTAGTTCTGTCGACTACTTGTCGGGCCGACGACCCTCGAGCTTTTCGGGCATAGAATTTCCATCATGAGTATTGACGAACTCGAAGCCGAAGCGCTGAAGTTGGCACCCGCCGCCCGCGCACGACTCGCGGAAAGGCTTCGGGAGAGCCTCGAAACGCTGTCCGACGAAGAGAATGCCCGGCCATGGGCGGAAGAGGCGCAACGACGCGACGAAGCGTGGGAGAAGAGCGGCAGTGCGGATCATGCGGCGACGGACGTATTTCGTGAGGCACGAGCGCGGCTGAAGTGAATGCTCGTGTCCTTCGTTCTATGCGGGGTTTGCTCGGTGAAGAGTTGCAGCCAACCACGCGCTCGGCAAACAGCATCAGGGCGCTTGCCGCCTGCAACCGCGCAGGCACGCGGGTGTTGGATTCGACGGGTGTCGAGAACCTCGGCTGTCAAAGTGCCGCTGCTGGGCATCATCGGCAGCTTCGGCAACGTCGCGAGCCGCGCGCCGGCGCAATACGTCCACGAACGGAGGGACAAATGACGCACACCATCACCGTCCTGTCGTTGCTTCTCCTCGCCGTCGTCGCCACCGCCGCGCAACGACTGGAGCGGAACAACCCGCAGGGGCTGGCGAAGCCGGCGCCGGGGACGTACACGCACGTCGTGAAGGCCGGGAAGATGCTGTTCATCGCCGGCCAGACCGGCGTCGACGCCAGCGGGAGGGTCGTCGGGCCCGGCATGAAAGAACAGACGGAACAGGTCTTCGCCAATCTCGCGGCGGCGCTGAAGGCGCACGGCGCCGATTTCAGCCACGTGGCCAAGACGACGACCTTCGTGACCAGCATCGCGGAATTCCGTTCGCCCGAGGTCGCGGCCGTGCGCGCGAAGTACCTGGGCGCGCATGCGCCGGCCAACACGCTGGTGCAGATCCAGCAGCTGGCCGATCCGGTCTACAAAGTCGAGATCGAGGCGATTGCGGTGCTGCCATAGCACAGACCGCTTCTCGTCTTCGGCTGCGCGGAGAGCTCCTACGGGAATCACGGTGAATGCCCGATCGCGGCCTTGAAACGCTCCTCGTCGGGCCGGCGGCGCTCGTCGCCGCCACGCTCACTGGCTTCGGCGGCGCTGCCGTGCTGCTTCCTGTGCTCGTGCTCGCGTTCGGTATCCGCGACGCGGTCCCTATCCTCACGGTCGCCCAACTGATCGGGAACGGCAGCCGCGTCTGGTTCAACCGACGCGCACTGGACTATCGCGTCGTCGCGTGGTTCGCCCTTGGCGGCGTCCCCTGTGCGCTCGTTGGCGGCTGGATCTTCGCACGGGCCCCGCTTGCGAGCCTGACGCGGCTCCTCGGCCTGTTCCTCATTCTCGTCGTCGCGTGGCGGAGGCTGCGGCCCAAGGCCGAGGCGCGGCCGCCGCTCCGCGCGTTCGCACTCATCGGCGCAGTGGCGAGCTTTCTGTCCGCGCTCCTCGGAAGCGTCGGTCCGCTGATGGCGCCGTTCTTCCTCGCCTACGGGTTGCTCAAGGGCGCCTACATCGGCACCGAGGCTCTGTCCACGGTCGTCATGCACGCGGCCAAGCTCGTCGCCTACCGCGGCGCCGCGGTGCTGTCGGATGCGAGTATTCTCATCGGCCTGGCGATAGGGCCGATGATGATCGCCGGTTCGTGGACGGGAGCGCGCATCGTGGATCGCCTCCCCGAGCGCGTGTTCGTCCGTCTCATCGAGGCGACGATGACCGTCGCGGGCCTGCTGTTTCTGATTCGAGGATCCTGACCTCTTTTTGTCTGCGGCCCTTCTGGGGTAAGGTGTGGCGACTTTTCGGAGGAACCGCCATGCACAGAGCGCTGCGTCTCTCGTTCGTCCTCGCACTGGCGTCGCTCGCCGCCGTCGTGTCGGCGCAGGCACCTTCAACCTCCGATCCGCTCGCGATCGGCGGCAAGGATACGGCGTGGTTCATGGAGCGCGTCGGACGGCCCGATACCGACAGCGAGCCGCAGGCGCCGTTCAAGATCGTGGGCGACGTCTACTACGTCGGCGCCAACAACATCGCATCGATCCTGGTCGCGGGCCCGCGCGGGCACATCTTGATCGACACCGGCACCCAGAAGATGGCGGCGGTGGTGTTTCCGAACATCGTGAAGCTGGGGTTCAAGCCGGCCGACATCAAGCTCATGCTGATCTCCCACGCGCACTACGACCACATGGAGACGATGGAGACGATTCGCCGGATCACGGGCGCTACGGTGGCGGCGCTGGAGGCCGAGATTCCCGCCCTCACGAGCGGCCACGACTTGTCGTCGAACGAGACGTGGGGTCACGAGCCGATTCGGGTCGGCCGCGTGCTCAAGAGCGGTGACGACATCACGGTGGGCGGGCCGACGGTGAAGGTGATCTGGACCCCGGGCCATACGCCTGGCGCCGCGGCGTACTTCGTGACGACGCAGGAAAGCGGCCGGACGTATCAGATCGTCTACGGCGGCCCGCCGACGCCGATCGCAGGCGATCCGACATACGACACGCGCCCGGAGGACGCCTTCAGCTCGTACAAGGCGCTGCGCGCGATGAATCCCGACATCCTCGTGTCGGGTCATCCGCAGAACCTCTTCAAGGGCAAGCTCGACGCGCTGTGGGCCAACGCGCGCCCCAGCCCGCTCACGCTGGCGCCGGGGCAGTGGGCGAAGATGATCGACAACTCGGAGGCCAACTATCGGACGCGTCTGGCCGCCGCGGGCGTCTCGATGCGCTGATGCCGCCTTTGTTCTTGTGGACGCGGCTGGCATATGCTGTCGGCGAGGAGACGAGGCGCGTATGAAGCGACTTGTGCTGGCGTGCATTGTGGTCGGGCTGTCGGTGGGCGTCGCCGCCGACGAGGGGATGTGGACGTTCGACAACTTCCCCAGGGCCGAGGTGGCGAAGAAATACGGCGTGCAGGTGACCGATGAATGGCTCGCCGATCTGCAGCGCTCGATCGTCCGGCTCGAGACCGGCTGCACCGGCTCGCTCGTCTCGCCGGAAGGCCTCATCCTGACGAACCATCACTGCGTCGCGACGTGTCTCTCGGACAACTCGACGGCGCAGCGGGATCTCATGGCGGGCGGCTTCCTCGCCGCCAACGCGGCCGACGAGATTCGCTGCCAGGGCGCCCAGGCATCGGTGCTCATGAGCACCGAGAACGTCACGGCGCAGGTGACGAAGGCGATTGCCGCGCTTTCGCCGGACGCCGTCGCTGCCGCCCGGAACAAGGTCCTGACGACGCTCGAAGCGCAGTGCGAGGAGACTGCGAAGAAGAGCGGCATGCCGCTCGCGTGCGAGGCGGTCACGCTCTATCAGGGCGGCCAGTACTGGCTTTACAAGTACAAGCGCTACGAGGATGTGCGGCTGGCGTTCGCGCCGGAGCAGGGGATTGCCGCGTTCGGCGGCGATCCGGACAACTTCCAGTTCCCGCGCTGGTGCCTCGACATGTCGCTCCTGCGCGTGTACGAGAACGGCAAGCCGGCCTCCACGCCGACGCATCTGACGATCCGGTGGGACGGCGCGAAGGAGAAGGAGCCGGTGTTCGTGGCGGGACATCCCGGCACGACGCAGCGGCTGCTGACCGTGGCGCAGCTCAAGCGCGAGCGCGACGTCGTGCTGCCGTTCTGGCTGATTCGCTACTCGGAGCTGCGTGGACGGATGCTGCAGTACTCGAAGACCGGAGACGAGGCGGCCCGCACGGCCAAGGACTACCTCGACTCCATCGAGAACGCCATCAAAGTGCGGCGGATGCAGCTCGCCGCCCTGCTCGACGATCGCATGATGGATCAGAAGGCGGCCGAGGAGCGCAAGCTGCGCGACGCGGTGAACGCCAATCCGGCGCTGCGGGCCGCCGCAGGGACGGCGTGGGACGACATCGCCCGTGCCGAGCAGCGGTACCGCGATATTCACATCCCCTACACCTGGCTCGAGGGGGCCGCCGGCTTCAACAGCGAGCTGTTCTTCTACGCCCGGACGCTCGTGCGCGCCGCCGACGAGCGGGCAAAGCCAAACGCCGACCGGCTCCGTGAATTCACCGAGGGCGCGCTCCCGCGAATCAAAGCGTCGCTCGAGGCGCAGTCGCCCGTCTATCCCGAGTTCGAGCAGCTGCGGCTCGCGTTCTCGCTGGAGCGCATGCGCGAATATCTCGGTCCCGACCACCCGATCATCAAGACGGTGCTCGGCACGAAGTCGCCCGACGAGCGCGCGCGCGAGCTGATCGCCGGATCGACGCTGGCCGACCCGAAGGTCCGAGTCACGCTGTACGAAGGGGGTGCGGAGGCGCTTCGCGCCAGCAAGGACCCGATGATCGCGCTCGCGCGCGAGGTCGACGCCGAGTCGCGACGTCTGCGCAAGATCTACGAAGAGGAAGTCCAGGGACCGGTGGGCGTGGCCCAGCAGAAGATCGCCGAGGTCCGCTTCAAGGTGTACGGCACGCAGCTCTATCCGGACGCGACCTTTACGCTGCGGCTGACCTACGGCGCCGTCGAGGGGTGGACCGAGGCCGGAATGCGCGTCGAGCCGTTCACGCGCCTCGACCGTCTCTACGAGCGCGCAACCGGCGCCCCGCCGTTCCAGCTGCCGAAGCCCTGGATCGACTCCAAGTCCCGGATCGATCTGAACGCGCGCGCCAACTTCGTTGCCACGACCGACATCATCGGCGGCAACTCGGGGAGCCCCGTCGTCGATGGGCAGCGTCGCGTCGTCGGCCTCGTGTTCGACGGGAACATTCATTCCATCGCGGGGAGCTTCTGGTTCGACCCGCAGATGAACCGGACCGTGGCCGTGCACCCGCACTACATGCGCACGGCGCTCGGGACTGTCTACCCGGCGGGCCGGCTCGCGAAAGAGCTGCGCCTCCAGTAGCCTTCACAGGACGAGGCGATGCGAAACCTGGTGCTCGGCGTCTTCATCGGCGTGATGTCCGCGGGGCTGATGGCGCAGAAGGGGCCTGGCGCCTTCCCGGATGCCGTCGCGGCCGACCCGGCGCACTATTCGGTCTCGTTCGAAAACGAGCTCGTGCGGCTGGTCCGAGTCCGGTACGGACCGGGTGAACGATCGGTCATGCACCGGCACTTCGCGAGCTGCGTGGTCTTTCTGACCGACCAGACGTTCAATTTCACGCTGCCCGACGGCACGACCGCGCCCGCCGCCGTCAACGCCGGCGCGCTCGGGTGCGGCGACGGGAACGTCCACCTTCCCGAGAACATCACGACCGAGCCGGCGGAGTTCATCATGATGGAGTTCAAGGATCGCGAGACCTTTCGGAAATAGAGAGGGAAGCCGATGACGTCCACCTCTCGCGGTCGCGTGGTCGGGCCGGCGGTCGTCGCCCTCGTCATCCTCCTCGCGGGCACGAGGGACGCCGGTGCCCAGGCCCCGCTGTTCCGTCTGCTCGAGGCGACCGTCGACGAGATTCACGCCGCCTACAAGGCCGGGACGCTGACGACGCGCCGGCTCGTGCAGCTCTATCTCGATCGCATCGAGGCCTACGACAAGCAGGGTCCCGCCCTGAACGCCATCATCACGATCAACGCCGAGGCGCTGCAGGAAGCCGATCGCCTCGATGCCGCCTTCAAGCAATCCGGCCTGACGGGCCCGCTGCACGGCATCCCGATCATCGTGAAAGACCAGTTCGACGTACGCGGGATGCCAACGACGCTCGGGTCGGTTCTCTTCAAGGATTACTTTCCCGATCGTGATGCGTTCGTCACCGAGAAGCTGAGGAAGGCGGGCGCGATCATCCTCGCCAAGGCAACGCTCGGCGAGCTGGGCGGCGGCGATACCCACGGGTCGCTGTTCGGTTCCACGCGCAACCCCTACGCGCTCGATCGCACGCCGGGCGGCTCCTCCGGCGGCACGGGCGCCGCCATCTCCGCCAACTTCGCGGCGGTCGGCGTCGGACAGGAGGGCTTCGCGTCCATCCGCCGCCCGTCGACCTGGAACAGCATCGTCGGCATGCGGCCGACCGCGGGACTCGTGAGCCGGAGCGGGGTGTGGGACGGGTGGCCGTTCGTCATGGGGTCGCTCGGTCCGATGGCCCGCACGGTGACCGATGTGGCGAAGCTCCTCGACGTGATGGTCGGCTACGACGCCGAGGACCCGGTGACCGCTCGCGGCGTCGGGCGCGTTCCGGGGAGCTACACGAAGTTCCTTGACCGCGGAGGCTTGAAGGGGGCGCGCCTCGGCATCCTGCGGGAATCGATCGGCTTCGAGTCGGATCCCTCGTCACCGGATTTCGCCAAGGTCGCCGCCGTCTTCGATCGCGCGCTCGGCGAGCTGCGCGCGGCGGGCGCCACGGTCGTCGATCCGATCGTCATCCCCAGATTGAAGGAGCTGCTGGCGACGCGCGCCAACAGTCCCGCGGAAACCGATGAGGCGTTCCGGCTGTATATGAGCCGGAGCGCCAAGGCCCCGTTCCGTGCCCGCGCGGCGATGCTGGCCTCGCCGGATTTCGAGAAGGTGTCGCCGATCTCGCGCGCCCGGCTGCGGCGGCCGCTCAATGCCGAAGGCCACCATCAGTACCTGATCGCACGCGACGAGCTGACGACGCAGCTGCTGAAGGTCATGGCCGACAATCGGCTCGACGCGGTCGTCTTCAAGGGGGTCGAGCACCAGCCGACGCCGATCAAGGATGGCGTGAATCCGCCCTACCGCAACCAGTGGGGCGTGCCCGACCTGAATACGTTCCTCGTCTACGTGCCCGCGATCGTCGTGCCGGCGGGCTTCACCTCGGACAACCTGCCGGCGTCGATCACGTTCCTCGGCCGCCCGTATGACGACGGTCTCATGATTCGGCTGGCGTACGCCTACGAACAGGCGACCCGTCATCGCAGACCGCCCGCGTCGACTCCGCGATTGTCCGGAGAGCCGTAAGTCTGCATGCCCGGGACGGAGACGCTGCTCGTCGACATCGTGCGGTTGACGGCACGCGTCTCGGGAACGCTCCTCTTTCTCGTGCTCGCCGCGTCCGGAACGTCACGGTTCGGCGCGCCCGGTGTGTGGCTCGATCGCCAATCGGCCGCGATGTTCCTGGCGTTTGCCGCCGCGCACGCCGGTCACCTGATCGCGCTCGTCCTCTGGGCCGCACTGTTTCCCGCTTCGTTCTTCGCAGATCGGCCGATCGTGCCGCTCGTCGCCGGCGCGCTGCTCTATGTCGTCATCGGCAGGCTCGCCCTTCGCGCCTGGCGATGCCTCGCGGACGGCCGTCTCCGGCTCACCAGAATGCAGGTCGTCGGCCTGTACGCGCTCTGGGCCGTCTTCGCGGCAGCCTTCATGTCGCGTGCGGGTGACAGCGGTGTGCGCCGGCTGCTCGCGGGGGCCGCGCTCGTGGCGCTGGTCCTGCGTCTGTTCGGCCGTGCCGACGCGGAGAAGACCTCGCCTCCCGCAGAGGTGGTGTGATCACATCGCTCGATCGGCGATCGGTCCTTCTGCTCGTGGCCTCCATCGCATTCGGCTGCGGCTCCCCTCACCAGCGCTTCATGCAGCAGCTTGCCGCCGCCATCCGGTAGACGGCCGGCGGCTGAGGGAAGAATGGCTGACAGCGAGCAGACGCGGTGAGCGTCAATACGTGGCTTTTCTTCGCCGGGACGGAGGCGCTCCTCTGTCTGACACCGGGCCCGGCCGTTCTCTTCGTTCTCTCTCACGGCCTCGCCCAGGGCGGCCGCGCGTCGCTCTGGGCCAACGCCGGGATTCTCACCGGCAACGCGTTCTACTTTCTGCTGTCCGCGCTCGGGCTGGGCGCCGTGCTGCTCGCGTCGCACGACGTCTTCACCGCAATCAGGCTGCTCGGCGCCGCGTACCTCGTCTATCTGGGAATCCGAACGATCGTCGGCGCGGGACTCGGGCTTCGACCCGACGGCGTCGCGAGGGCGACCACGCGAGAGTGGGCGACGCTCGGCCGCGGCTTCGCGCTGCAGGCCGCCAACCCGAAAGCGCTCATGTTCTTCGTCGCCCTGCTGCCGCAGTTCATCGATCCGAGCCGTCCGATCGCGCCGCAAATCCTCATCCTCGGCGTGACCTCGGTGGTCATCGAGTTCGTCGTCCTGGCCGGCTACGGCTATCTGGCCGGCCGCGCTGCGGCCCTCGCGCGGCAGCCGCGCTTCGTGGCGTGGACCAATCGCATCAGCGGGGGGATGCTCGTCGCGGCAGGCGCGGGACTCGCGCTCGACGAGCGCTGATCGCGAGCGCACCTGCGGTAGTATGTGCGCCGTGAATCGACGCGTGCTGTCCACTGCGATCGCCGCGTGCGTGGGTGTCGCGGCGATCGTCCTCGTGGTGTTCGTTCTCCCTTCGACCGAAGAACCTGAAACGTCCGCAGTCGAACGGCGCGCGCCCGCGGCGCCGAGCCGCCCGCGAGCCGCCGCCGAGCCGTCCGCGGCGGCAGCGCCCGAGCCGAAACCCCGCGCCGAGGCCGCGCCGGCGGAACGCTCCGAGGCAGCGGCGCCTGCCCCTGCGCCGTCATCCGAACCGGCGCCGGCACTCGGCTTCCTTCACATCGAGACCGACGTGCCGGGTGCGCAGGTCTTCATCGATCGCCAGTTCGTGGGGACCGCACCCGTCACCGTCGAAAACCTGACGCCCGGGACGCATCAGTTGAACGTATCGGCGGAAGGCTTCGAGGGCATCGCGATGCCTGTCGACGTTGCCGCCGGGCGGCGCGAGATGGTTCTGCGGTTTCGCGAGGTCAGGCTCCACTCCGCGATCGACGTCGTGCACCGCCACGGCATCGGATCGTGCCGCGGCCGCCTGGTTGCGACGCCCGCCGGCATCCGCTACGAGACCTCGAACCGGGACGATGCCTTCACCGCGCCGCTGCTGGATCTGGAGACGTTCCAGGTCGACTACCTGGTGAAGAACCTGCGCGTGAGGCTTCCGAAAGGGCGGCAGTTCAACTTCAGCGATCCCGAAGGGAACGCCGATCGGCTGTTCGTCTTCCACCGCGACGTCGAACGCGCGCGCGAGCGGCTGAGAAGAGGGGACGCGCCGGCAAGCGATGAGACGGTCATACCCAGCCCGGTGAGCGGATCGCGGCTCGACTGATCGAGCGCCGCGTAGCCGCCCCAGCACGACGTCTGCTCCAGATCGTCCCGCGACGCGATCATAGTGTGAAGCGCGGCGATAACATAGGGACCTCGTGCCATCCCCGTCCGCGCGTGCCCGGATCCGCAGCCTCGAGCTCCCGCCCTTCGACCCGCTGAACCAGCGCGCGGCGGAGCTCCGCGCCGAGGGGCACTCGGTGATTTCGCTCGGCCAGGCGGTGCCGTTTTTTGCGCCGCCGGCGGTGGCGCTCGCCGCGGCGCGCGACGCGCTCGATCGGCCCGACGTGCACCGCTACGTCACCGACCCCGGCCTGCCAAGTCTGCGAGGCATCTTGGCCGAACGGCTCGCGTACGCTGTCGGCACAGGCGTGAGGGGAGATGACCTGGTGATCAGCGCGGGCGGCAACCACGCGTTCACGCTCGCCCTGACGACGCTCGTCGATGCGGGCGACGAGGTGATCCTGCCTGCGCCGTATTTCACGAACCATCAGATGGCGGTGGTTGCTGCCGGCGCCGCGGCCCTCGAGGCGCCGCTGGCCGACCGGACGACGTTTGCCGTCCGCTGGAGCGATATCGAGCCTCACCTGTCTGCGCGGACGAAGGCGGTCGTCCTCTGCAACCCGAGCAACCCGACCGGTGCGCCGGTCGACGCGAGCGACGGCCGCACGATCGTCGAGCGGCTCGCGGAACGCGGCGTGTTCGTCATCAGCGACGAGACGTACATGCAGTTCGTCTACGACGGCGCGCACTGGAGCGCCGCCTCCGTGCCCGACTGGCGCCGCAATGTCGTCGTCATCGGGACGTTCTCGAAGGCGTTCGGCATGATGGGCTGGCGCGTCGGCTTCCTGCTCGCGGATGCCGCCATTTGCGAACAGGCCGTCAAGGTGCAGGACGCGATGATCATCTGCGCGCCGGCAATTTCGCAGATGGCCGCGGAGGCAGCGGTGCGCGACTGCTGGTCGTACGCCGTGTCGTTTCACGGCGAGCTGCGGCGGCGACGGAACATGCTGCGCGACGGGCTGGCCGCGATCCGGCGGCTGCGCTGGACGCCGACCCGCGGCGGCCTGTTCGCCTTCGCGCGCGTGGACGGCTGCGACGACTCCACCGCCCTCTCGAACGACCTGCTCGAGCGCGCGTACGTCGTCACCATCCCGGGTGCGGCGTTCGGCGCGAGCGGCGAAGGGTTTCTGCGCCTGTCCTACGGCTACGCCAGCGCGGATGAGCTGGCAGAGGCCGCCGAGCGGCTCCGCCGGTTTTTCGACGGGGCATGATCCAGCCATCGCTTTGAACGGCTCTGACGGCGCGCTACACTCGGTCGCTCCCTGACGTGTCGCGGCCCTTCGGAGGCACACCATGCGAGCGTTCCTGACGATTCTGCTGACCATGTCGGTGGTGGGACGGCTGGCACAGGCGCCACCGCTGCCGGTCATCGACATGCACCTGCATGCGTCGGCGGCTGACGCCAACGGTCCGCCGCCGCTCGCGATGTGCACGCCCTTCCTCGCTCTTGCGCGCGACGGCAGAGAGACATGGCCGCGCCTCTTCATGGAGGCGCAGAAGAAGCCGGCCTGTCCCGACCCCGTCTGGTCGCCTGCCACCGATGAAGGCGTGATGAACGAAACGGTCGCCATCCTTCGGCGGCGCAATATCATCGGCGTGGTTTCCGGCTCGCTCGATCGCGTGCACAGCTGGCGCAGCGCGGCGCACGACCGGATCATTCCGGCGCTTGGATTCCAGCTCGGCCCCGAGAGCCCATCGCCAGACGCGATTGCGCGCCTGCACGCCGACGGCCAGTTCGTTGTCCTCGGCGAAGTGACGAACCAGTACGTGGGGATTCCCCCTGGCGATCCCGCATTCGAGCCGTATCTGGCTGTGGCCGAGAAGTCCGACATCCCGGTCGGCATCCACATTGGCACCGGTCCGCCTGGAGCGCCGTACCTCGGCTTCGAACGGTATCGGGCCGCACTCCACAGCCCCCTGCTCCTCGAAGACGTGCTGGTGCGGCATCCCGCTCTTCGCGTCTACATCATGCATGCGGGCTGGCCGATGCTCGAGAACCTGCTGGCGCTGCTATGGGCGCACCCGCAGGTTCATGTGGACGTCGGGGGTATCTCATGGGCGCTGCCTCGCGCTGAATTCCATAGATTCCTCCAGCGGATTGTCGATGCCGGTTTCGGCGCGCGCGTACTGTTTGGATCGGACCAGATGGTATGGCCCGGTCTGATCGAGCGCGCGATCGACGCGGTCGAATCCGCCGGGTTCCTGACCGAGCGGCAGAAGCGCGACATTCTGTACAACAATGCCGCGCGCTTCCTCAGGCTGAGCGACGCGCAAATCGCGGCGCATCACGGCCGCTGAGCGGAACGAAATCGATCCGCGCCTGCGGGTCCGTGCAACTCAGGTATCCTGTGTCGAACTGCGAGGGTTGACGATGATTAGAGCCATCGTGCTGTCGCTGATCGTGCTGACCGGCATATCGGTAGCGTGGAGCCAGACGCGCGAGCCGACGACGGTCGGCGCGACGAATCCGGATCCGGCGAACTTTACCGGGCGGGTGACGGGCTACACCACGGCGGACATCCGGGTGAATCGCTACGGCTTTGCGGCAGGCGCCCGCAGTCACTGGCACACGCACGAACGCGGGCAGACGCTCATCATCGAGCAGGGCGTGGCGCTGGCTCAGATCGAAGGCGGCCCCGTCCGGGAGTACCGGCCGAATGACGTTTTCTACACGCCGCCCGGCGTGCGACATTGGCACGGCGCCGCGCCGAACGAGGCGATGCGGCAGGTCTCGGTCAGCTTTGGCGTCACGACGTGGCATGGGCCAGTTACCGAGGGACAGTACCGCGGCGGCCGCTGATGCGCGCCGCAGCGTGGCGCGCGGCCGGCTCGAGGCGATCTGGATCAAGCGCGTCCACGGCGGCCCGATGGACGCGGTGGCGCGCGCGACGCTGCGGCCCGGACACGGTCTGGTCGGGAACGCCGACCGCGGCGGCCGCCGTCAGGTGACGCTGATCGATCGCGCCACGTGGGACGAGGTCACCGGCGAGCTGCAGGACCACGTCGATCCGGCGATTCGCCGCGCGAACCTGCTCGTCAGCGGCGTCTCGCTTGCGGGCAGCCGCGGGCGCATCCTGCGGATAGGCGCGTGCCGGCTGCGCATCAACGGCGAGACCCGGCCGTGCCATCACATGGACGAGGCGCACGGCGGCCTGCGCCGCGCGCTGGCGCCGCCGTGGCGGGGCGGCGCGTTCGCCGAGGTTCTGGACGAAGGCGAGATCGAAGTGGGCGCCCGGGTCGAATGGGTAGAGGAGGAAACATCATGAATCGGATGCTTCTCGGCACCCTCATCGCGCTCGTCGCTGTCGCGGCATCCGCGTCGGCGCCAGGATCCGCGCAGGATCGTGGCGGCGCGCGGACGATCCCGAAGGCGGAGTACGAGCGCTGGAAGACGGAGCTCTCGAACTGGGGCCGCTGGGGGAAGGACGATCAGATCGGCGCCATGAATCTCATCACGCCGGCCAAGCGCCGGCAGGCCGCCGCCCTCGTGAAGGAGGGCGTCTCGGTGTCCCTTGCGCGCGATGCCGATACGGAGAAGGCGGTCGACAATCCGCAGCCCTACGAGCGGCAGATGCTGGCGATCGGCTCGGACCGCTTCGGCGTCGCCTTCCACGGCGTCGCGCACACCCATCTCGACTCGCTCGCGCACATCCACTACGACGGCGTCTTCTACAACGGCTATCGGCCGGATCAGGCGGCGGTGATGAAGGCGGGCGGCCACGCCCGCAACTCGATCGTCAATCTCAAGAACGGCATCTTCACCCGCGGCGTGCTGATCGACATTCCGCGGCTGAAAGGCGTGCCGTATCTCGAGCCGGGTACGATCATCACGCGGCAGGACGTCGAGGCGTTCGAGAAGTTCGCCGGCCTCAAGGTCATGCCCGGCGATGCGGTCTTCATTCGCACGGGACGATGGGCGCGACGGGCCGCGTCCGGGCCGTGGGACCTGGGACGCACCGCCAACATGCGGCCGGGCCCCGGCGCCTCGGTCATCCCGTGGCTCAAGGCGCGCGACGTGGCGCTGCTCGGCAGCGACGTCCCGCCGAGTACCTCGCCCTCGGACGTCGAGGGCGAGGCGGGGCCCGTGCACGATTTCGCGCTCGTGAGCCTCGGCATCCACCTGTTCGACAACTGCGATCTCGAGGCGCTCGCCGAAGCGGCCGCGGCGCGCAAGCGCTGGGATTTCCTGCTGACGGTTGCGCCGCTGCCGATCCGCGGCGGCACCGGCTCGCCGGTCAACCCGATTGCCACATTCTGAGAGGGGGCGACATGAACCTGAACATGCGGCGCGTGATCCTGGCGGCGGTGCCGCTCGTGGCCATCGCGACGATGGCGGCGCTCGGGGCGCAGGGGGGCCCCCAGCCGAGCTGCAAGATGTGTCCGGGCACGTACGTGTCGAACGAGGAGATCCAGGCGTACGTGAAGCGTGCCATCGCCAACGACCTCACCGACCAGCAGGTCCGCAACGTCGACATCGGGAAATCGAACGTGGCGGTGGCCGTCGTCCACCGCAAGCGCATCAACGACCCGAACGCCACCGTCGCCGAGCACGATCTGGTCAGCGAGGTGTATCACGTGATCTCGGGATCGGCGACGCTCGTGCTCGGGCCGGACCTCGTCGGCATGGAGCGGCGTCCGGCGAACCTCACGACGGTGCGGCTGCTGAACGGCCCCGGCAACAACGCCAAGGCGATTCGCAACGGCGTGTCGTACCAGATCAAGACGGGTGACGTCGTCTTCATCCCGGCGGGCACCGGCCATCAGTTCACACGGATCGACGACCACGTCACGTACCTGATGATCCGCATCGATCCCGACAAGGTGACGCCGCTCAAGACGGAAGCGGACTCGAAGAAGGATCTGCAGACCGACGGCCGCGCGACCGCGGGCGGCGGGCGCGGCGCCGCGACCGATCCGCGGCGGTAGCTGCTAGCCGGTAGCAACGAGAAGGAGGCATGTCATGGGCGTGGCACGTTGGGTCGCCGCGGGCATTGCGGTCGTGTTATCGGGTGTTTCGCTCGCCACGCAGGAGGTCGCCGACCCGGCGCGCAACCCGCTGCCGAATCCGAATCCGATCGTGATCAAGGACTGGGGGAAGCTGCCGGGACGCGTGTGGGGATCGACGGCCGGCGTCGACATCGGTCCCGACGGCCACGTCTGGGCCTACGACCGGTGCGGCGCCAACTCGTGCGACGGGTCGACGCTCGATCCGATCCTCAAGTTCGACCGCAACAGCGGAAAGCTCCTGCGCAGCTTCGGCGGCGGGATGTTCGCGTTTCCGCACGGCCTCCACGTCGACCGCGACGGCAACGTCTGGGTGACCGACGGCCAGCGCAGCAAGGACGGCACCAAGGGGCATCAGGTGATCAAATTCAGCCCCGAGGGCAAGGTGCTGCTGACGCTGGGCCGCGCGGGCGTTGCCGGCGACGGCCCGGACACGTTCAACGAGCCGAACGACGTCATCACGGCGCCGAACGGCGACATCTTCGTGTCGGTCGGCCACAGCGCGCAGCAGCCGAATCCGCCGCCGAATGCCAGCGGCCGCATCGTCAAGTTTTCGCGCGAGGGGAAATACATGAAGGAATGGGGGCGTATGGGCTCGGGTCCCGGCGAGTTCCGCACCCCGCACGCGCTGGCGTTCGACGCGCGCGGCCGGCTGTTCGTCGCCGACCGCGGCAACCATCGCATCCAGATCTTCGACCAGGACGGGAAGCTGCTCGACACCTGGCACCAGTTCAGCCGCATCAGCGGACTCTTCATCGACCGCAACGACATGTTGTACGCGATCGACTCCGAGTCGAGCCCACAGCGGCACCCAGACTGGAAGACGGGGGTTCGGATCGGCAGCGTGAAGCAGGACAAGGTGCTCTCGTTCATCCCCGGTCACCCGGCGGGAAACTTCGAGGGCGCCGCGGGCGAGGGTGTCGCCGTCGATGCCGACGGCAACGTCTATGCGGCCGAAGGGCCGATCTCGCGCAAGGTCGCGGAGGGCGGACTGACGAAGTACGCGAAGAAGTAACTCGCCTCTAGTGCGTCAGCGCGTACAACACCGCGTTGATGCCGAACGCGTAGCCGCGGGGGCTGAAGGCGTAGAAGTACGACGGGTCTTCGCCCTCGCGCTCCCATGAGTCGGCGATGTCGGTGTTGTGCGTCATCAGCACCATCAGCCGTCCGTCGCGGTCGGCAATCCCCTTGACCTGCGGTTCCGCGCTGTCGGCACCCTGCTCCGACGTGCGGCCGCCCGAGCGCAGGAAGAACCCGATGTTCGGAATCTGCGGAATCTCGGTCACCTCGAACTGCGTCCGGAACAGCTCGTGCTCCGGCGTCAGATCGAAGATCGGGTACTCGTCTCCCGGCAGTATCTTGCGCAGCTCGCGCACCCAGTGCTGCCACTGATACGTGCCCCAGGAGTCGTCCGTCCAGAGGAATCCGCCCTTTTCCAGGTATTCACGTAGCCGCCTGGCCTCCGCCTCGTCGATGGCGGCGCTCCCGGGCGCCGACATGATGATGAGTGGACACTGAAACAGCTCCTCGCCCCCGGGCCGCACCAGCAGATGATTCGGCGCGCCCGTGGGGTTCTTGCTGACACGAATCTTGGTCAGCTCCGAGAGCCGGACGGAGAGATTGATGTCGGCCATCGGGTAATCGGTGCGCCAGCTGCCGCCCCAGCCGTTCATGGCCGGCCGGTACAGCAGACGACAGTAATGGAAGTGGCCGTCGTAGTCGCGCGCGGTCGCGACGCGCGACCCGAAGAAGCCGCGTCCGAACTGCGCGTGCGCCGCCGTGGCGCACGCCACGGCGAGGAGAGCCGCCAGACCGAAGTGGCGCATCGCGACAAGTCTAGCTTAGGATAGAGACCCTTTGGCTACGGCATCCACGTACAGCGAAAGGCCTGTTGAAGCGCGATCGGGACTCGATCCCTGGACGCGCGCCGAGCTGCCCGTTCCGCCGTCGCCGCAGGGGCTCGGGTGGTTCAAGGCCGTCGGGCCGGGCATCATCGTGCTCGGCGTCTCGATCGGCAGCGGTGAGTTCCTGCTCGGTCCGGCCGCGTTCGTGCGGCACGGTCTCTCGCTGCTCTGGGTCGTCGGCATCGCGGTGTACTTTCAGACGATCTTCAACACCGAGCTGATGCGCTACACGCTCGCAACGGGCGAGCCGGTGTTCACCGGCTTCATGCGCACGCGTCCCTCATCCACGCTGTGGGCGTGGGTCTATTCGATCCTCTATTTCCTGCACGTCGGGTGGCCGGGGTGGGCCGGCGCCGCGGCCGGCGCGATCTTCTTCATGTTCACGCGCCGGCTGGCGGTGGCGGCCGACGCCGACACGATCTATCTGATCGGCGTCGGCGCGTTCCTCGTGTGTGCCGCGATCCTGACGTTCGGCCGCCGGATCGAGCGGACCCTCGAGCTGCTCAACTGGATCCTCGTGGCGGCAATCCTGTCGAGCTTCCTCGTGCTCGCCCTGCTGTTCGTGCCCGCCGGCACGTGGGGCGCCGGTGTCGTCGGCCTTGCCGGCTTTGATCTGACGCGCGGCACGTTCGACTTCTTCCCGGCCGGCGTCGATCTGTTCCTCCTCGGCGCGCTGGTGGCGTACTCGGGCGCGGGAGGTGTCACCAACATCGTGCTGTCGAACTGGGCGCGCGACCGCGGCTACGGGATGAGCGAGCGCGCCGGCTACATTCCATGCGCGATCGGTGGACAGAAAGTGAATCTCGCGCACAATGGCTTCATCTTCCAGGGGACGCCGGACGAGATGCGCCGGTGGCGCGGCTGGTGGCGGATCATCAGCGCCGACCAGTGGGGCGTCTTCTTCGCCGGGGCAATCCTCGGCATGATTCTCCCGGCGATACTCTACGTGACGTTCCTGCCGCGCGGCGCCGACATCCAGGGGCTCGGGATTGCCGCGGCGCTCGCGCAGGCGATCGGTGCGACCGGCGGCCCGCTGCTCGCCGGTGCGATCGCGTTCCTGGGCGCGTGGGTGCTGTTCAAGACACAGCTCGATCAGCTCGAGGGGATGGTGCGCGCCATCACCGACATCCTCTGGACGGGCAGCAGCCGTCTCCGCAACTGGCGCGGCGGCGACGTGCGCGTCGTCTACTACGGCGTGCTCGCGATCGTCGTCCTCTGGGGCATCATGGCGCTCAGGCTCGCACAGCCGATCTTCCTCATCCAGGTCGGCGCCAACATGGCCGGCTTCGTCCTGGTCGTCGGCGCGATTCACCTGCTGTACCTCAATACGACGCTGCTGCCGGAGCACATCCGTCCGCCGATGTGGCGGCGCGTGATGCTCGTGGCGATGGCGATCTTCTACGGGTTCTTCGTCTACCGGTCGTTCGACGCGCTGTTCCGTACCTGGTTTTGATCTACCTTCTCGCCCTCGGTTCGGCCGTCCTCTATGGGGCGGCCGACTTCCTGGGCGGCCTGGCCTCGCGCCGCGCGAGCACCATCGTCATCGTCGTCATCGTCCAGGCCGCGGGGCTGGCGCCGCTTGCGCTGCTGCTTCTGCTGCTGCCCGGCACGCCGTCGCGCGCGGACCTCTGGTGGGGCATGGCGGCGGGTCTTGCGGGCAGCGCGGGCGTGGGGCTGCTGTACCGGGCGCTCGCGATCGGCACCATGTCGATTGTGGCGCCGACGACGGCGGTGTGCGCGGTGGTGCTGCCGGTGGTCGTGGACGCGGCGGCAGGGGAGCGGCTCTCCCTCGCCGCGTGGGGCGGGATCGTCCTGGCGCTCGTGGCAATCGTGCTGGTGAACCAACACGATGCCGGCCATCCCCCTGAACACGCCGCGGCATCCGACGGTCTCCCACCCGGCCTGACGCTGGCATTCGTGTCGGGCGTGGCCATCGGTCTCTTCTTCATCTCGCTTGCCCGCGCGAGCGCGGCGGCGGGCCTGTGGCCCCTGGTCGTGTCGCGTTCGGTCTCGCTGGTGCTCTTTTCCGCCGCGGTGGTGGCGCGCCGGCAGTCGATGCGGCTGCCAGGCGACGTCATGCGTGTGGCGCTTGCGTGCGGCGTGCTCGACATGCTCGCCAACGCGCTCTACCTCTTCGCCATCCGCGGCGGCCCGCTGAGCGTCATCGTGACGCTCGCGTCGCTGTATCCAGCGAGCACCGTACTGCTGGCGCGCCTGGTCATCGGCGAACGCCTGAGCCGGCGGCAGACGACGGGCGTCGTCTGCGCGTTGGTGGCGGTACTCTTGATCGTCGGAGACTGACAGTGGTGAGCAGGTGGCGGTCCGTCATCGTATTCCGGCTGGTCGTGCCGGCCTGCCTGCTGTTCGCGGCGGGCGTTGCGATGGCGGCCGAGCTCAGGCCGCATGCCAATCAGGCGTACGACGATTTTCTCGAGAAGGCGACCGCGCGTTTCCTGGCGCGCGTGACGAAAGCCGGCGGATCGTCGGGCGGCCGCGACGGCGTGGTGCCCGCGCGGCCGGGGACCGAGGATGGCATTATCGCCGTGCCCGACGGGCTCGTGCACCACTGGGCGGGCGCGGCCTACATGCATGGCGCCAGCCTCGAGCAGGCACTGGCGGTCTCGTGCGCGTACGACGCCTACACGCGCATCTATCGGTCTGTGGTTGGATCGCGCCTGCTGGCGCGCGACGGCAATACCTACCGCGTCCAGATGCGCATTCGAGAAGGAGAGGGCGGCGTCACCGCCGTACTCGACGTGCGGTCGACGGTCCGGTACGTGCGCCTCGCGAGCGGCCGAGTCTACGCCATCTCGAATACGAACGAGATCCGCGAAGTAAGAAACGCGGGCAGACAGGACGAGCAGTTGCTGCCGGCCGGCCGCGACAGCGGCTACCTGTGGCGAGCGGCCACGTTCTCGTACCTCGAGCAGCGGAGCGACGGCGTCGCCGTGGAGATGGAGACGCTTGGCCTGAGCCGCAGCTTTCCACCGATGCTCGGCTGGCTCATCGAGCCGATTGCCAGGCGGCTCGGCCGGCGCAGCATCGAGCGCTCGCTCCGCGAGTTCCACGCCGCCGTGCAGGCAAGGCAGATGGCGGCGGATGCATGCACGGATCTCGCGACGACTGAGGAGAAACCAGAGACGAGAGACGAGAGACCGACGACTACGGCCGAATCGCGCGCCGCGTCATCAACGCCAGATACAGCACGAAGCTGACAGCAAACGTGACGAACCAGGCATACGTATACAACCCGTCGAGGAACGTCGGGTTCGCGATCTGCCCGCCCGGCGTCATCGCGGCGCGCAGGAAGCCGGGCAGGACGGGCAGGACGGCGAGGACGAGTGCGGTCATCGCGCGGTAGTTGACGCCGTTCGTGTAGCGGTACTCGCCGTCGACTCGGAACAGGTCGGCGGCGCTCAGCGCACGCCGGCGGACGACCCAGTAGTCGGCAATGAGGATTCCGCCAATCGCGCCCATCAGGCTCGAATAACCGATCAGCCACGTGAAGATGTACGCGGCCGCGTCGGCGTACAGGCGCCACGGCATCATGAGGATGCCGATGGCGGCGGTGATCAGGCCGCCGGCGACGTAGCTGATCCGGCGTGGCGCCAGGCTCGAGAAATCGTTGGCCGGCGACACGACGTTGGCCGCCATGTTCGTGGTCAGCTGCGCGATGAGCACGACGAAGGCGCCAAAGACGATGACGGCGGGGCTGCCGATGCGTGAGATGAGCACGACCGGATCCCAGATCGCTTCGCCGAACAGCACGATCGTCGCGCTGGTGACCGCCACGCCGATGAACGCGAAGAGCGTCATCGTCGTGGGCAGGCCGAGCGCCTGGCCGAGCGCCTGCGACCGTTGGCTGCGCGCGTAGCGGGTGAAATCCGGGATATTGAGGCTCAACGTCGCCCAGTAGCCGACGTTCGCGGTCAGCGCGGCGGGAAAAAGCTGCCAGAACGGCGTCTGGCCGGTCTGGAGACGCGCCGATTCCGTGAGCATGCGCCCGAGACCGCCGACGTTCTCGATCGCCCACCAGAGCAGCAGCACGCCGCCGCCGAGCAGCAGCGGCGCCGACCAGCTCTCGAGCCGCTTGATTCCCTCGAGGCCGCGCAGGATGACGCCCACCTGCACCAGCCAGAAGATGGCAAACGCGATCCAGATATTGCCGGGCAACCCGCTCCACGCGGGCAGCGCCGCCGCGAGCAGGGCGTTGAGCGCGAGGCCGCCGATCCATGTCTGGATGCCGAACCAGCCGCAGGCGACAAGCGCACGGAGAATCGCCGGAACGTTCGCACCTTTCACACCAAAGCTGGCGCGGCACAGGACGGGAAAGGACACGCCGTACTTCGTGCCGGCGTGCGCGTTGAGGATCATCGGCACCAGCACGATCGCGTTGCCGAGCAGGATGGTCAGCAGCGCCTGCCACCAGGTCATGCCCTGCTGCATCAGGCCGGACGCGAGCGTGTAGGTGGTGATCACGACGCTCATGCCGATCCAGAGCGCGGCGATGTTGTAGGTGGTCCACGTCCGGCGCGCCGGCGGCGTCGGCGCGAGGTCCGGATTCCAGAGCGGGCTGTCCGACAGGTTCTCGGTCAGCTCGACGAAGTCAGGCGGATGGCGATCGCGCGCGTGCGCCGCGATGCCTCCGAGGCTCAATGCTCCGCGGTCCCGGCGGACGTCTCGGCCGCCGCGTACCCCTCTGCGTCGTAGCCGCCGTAGTACGCCTTCGCGTCGGGCCGCCGGATTCTCGAGTGCTGCACGACCCGATCGCGGCGGATGCCGCGGAACTCCTCGAGGCTCGTCCACCCGCGCCGCTCCATCGTCTCCCGCATGCCGGCGACGAGCGCCTTGATCACGTTCGGCCCGATCGCGTGGTCGAGCATGGCAGCGGTGCACACCTGCACCGTGCCGCAGCCGAGGAGGAAGTAGTTGAGGGCATGCGCAAACGACGCGATGCCGCCGATGCCTGAGAACGCCTTGTCGGGAAACGCCTGCGTCAGCTGCGCCATCTTGGCCAGCGACTGCGGCAGAATCGCCGGACCGCCGAGGCCGCCGCTCGACACATACCCGTCGACGTTCATCTCGAACTCGAGCGTCTCGGGATCGATGAGCGGGAGCGAGGGGAACGTGTTCGACGAGCTGACGGCGGCCGCGCCGCCGAGAAACGCCCCGCCTGCTTCGAGGACGATGTCGGTGGTCGACGGCGTGAGCTTGGCCCAGATGGGCACGCGCGCCACGTCGGCGACCGCCTGCGTGACGATGGAGATCAGCCCCTGATCCTTGCCGATGTTCGACCCCATGTCCTTGCGGTCCATGTGGGGGCACGAGAGGTTCAGCTCGATCGCGTCGGCGCCCTGGTCCTGGCACGCGGTCGCCAGCGTCTGCCAGTTGCGCAGCTCCTCGTCGGTGCCCGAGCCCGCCATGATCGACGCGACCAGGATCCGCGTCGGATAGGCCTGCTTGATGCGCGCGATGCGCGGCACCCACCAGTCGAGCGGCTTGTCGGAGATGAGCTCCCAGTTCCAGGACGAGTGCAGCGCCGTCCCTGGCCGCTTCTGCATCGACAGGTGCGGCGATTCCGGAGTGGCGCGCAGAAACTTCGTCTTCGGCCCGTCGACGTTGACGACCGGATGCAGGCCGATGGTCTTCGTCACCACCCCGCCCCAGCCCGCCTCGAAGGCGCGCAGGATGTTGCTCTCCGACTCGGTCGGCGGCGCCGATGACAGCAGGAACGGGTTCTCGAAGCGCAGGCCGGTGAACGTCGTCGCAAGCTGCACAGCCATGGGCGGAATATACCTATAATCACGCCCATGGCGAAACACGGCCTGACTCGGCGGCGAGTGCTGAAAACGGCGGGCGGACTGGTGGCGGCGAGCGGGTTGCCCAGATCTGCGCGCGGCGGGCAGAGCGAGACGCGCTCGGGTCCGGGCGACATCACCGCTCGGCTCGCGCGGTACATGGTGGCCGCCCGCGATCGGCAGCTTCCCCCTGACGTCGTCCGCGAAGCCAAGCACCGCATCCTGGATACCCTCGGCGCCATCGTCTCCGGCGCACGAATGAAGCCCGGCGAGGCGGCCATCAAGTTCATCCGCACGCAGGGCGGCACGGCCGAAGCCACCGTGATGACGACCAGCATCCGGACGACGGCGATCAATGCGGCGCTGGCGAACGGCATGTTCGGCCATGCCGACGAGACCGACGATTTCGAGCCGATCACGAAGGCGCACCCCGGCTGCGCCGTCGTCCCTGCCGCGTTCGCCGTCGCGGAGCACGAGGGGCGCTCGGGCACCGAGCTCCTGCGCGGCGTCGTGCTCGGCTACGACCTCTGCTGCCGGTTCCTGATGGCGCTCGGGCCCGACCACGTGCGCGGCACGCACCGCAGCGCCGAGGGGACCAGCGCCACGTTCGGCGCGGTCGGCGCCGCCGCTTCGCTGGCGCGCCTCGACGAAGAGCAGATGCGATATGCGCTGTCGTATGCGGCACAGCAGGTGTCGGGCCTCTGGAGCTGGGTGCGCGACAACGAGCACATCGAGAAGGCATTCGACTTCGGCGGCATGGGCGCGCGCAACGGCGTGAGCGCCGCGCTGATGGTGCAGTCGGGATTCACGGGCGTCCGGGAAGTGCTCGACGGCGAACACAACATGATCGAGGCGCTCTCGACCGAGCCGAAGCCCGAGGAGATGGTCGCCGGCCTCGGGTCCCGGTTCTGGGTCACCGAGACCGCGATCAAGACGTTTTCGGTCGGCTATCCCATTCAGGCGCCCCTCGACGCGCTGCTCACGCTGCGCCGGCAGCACGGCCTCACCGCCGACAACGTCGAGCGTCTCGTGGCCCGGCTGCCCGAGGACGGCGCGAAAGTCGTCAACGGCCGCGCGATGCCCGACGTCAACATCTATTACGTCCTGGCGGTGGCATTGCTCGAGGGGACCGTCTCGTTCGCCGACAGCCATTCCTTCGAGAAGATGAAGGACCCGCGCGTCACGGCCGTGATGAAGCGCGTGGAGCTCGTCGCCGATCGGTCGCTGATGGATCCCGCGGCGCCTCGAAGCGGCCGGGTGGAGGTCACGCTGCGCGACGGGCGTACCGTGAGCCACTTCACGCGCCACGCGCCGGGCACGAAAGAGAACCCGATCTCGACCGAGGCGATCAACGAGAAGGTGCGCGATCTGATGGCGCCCGTCATCGGCGCGCAGCGAACCGAGGAGGTCATCCGCCGCGTCCACGCGATCGAGCAGGTGGCCAACGTGCGCGACATGGTGCGCAGCCTGCTGGCGGAGGTCTAAGCTGCGACGAAGGAGGATCCATGCCGGACATCGTGACAGTGACGGACATCAGGGAATCAATGCGCGCGACCAACGCGGTCTTCACGCATGAAGTCGTTGCAAAGGGCAATGTCGGCGCGCTGGAGCAGATCTATACGGTCGACGCGCGGGTGCTGCCACCCGGGGCCGAGATGGTGAGCGGGCGTCCGGCTATCCAGCAGTTCTGGGCCGGCGCGCTCAAAGCCTTGGGGGTGACGCGCGCCGCTTTGACGACCATCGACGCCATGCCTGCCGGCGAGGGGATCGTCGAAATAGGTCGCGCGGATCTCGAGACCGCGGGCGGAAGCGTCACGGTGAAGTACGTCGTGTTCTGGAAGCAGGAGGGCGGCCGCTGGAAGTGGCACGTCGACATCTGGAATCCGAACTCCTGAGACAATCCGGCCGTTTCGGCTAAACTCCGCTTGGCCGCCTCGCCTGAATGGAGCGGCCGGCGGAGAAACCGCAGATGCCCAGACGTGTCGTCGGCGGCCTCATTCAGGCCGCCGTTCCACTGACCGATCCCGCGCTTCCCATCGAGAAGATTCGCCAGGCCGCCATCGACGTGCACATCCCGCTCATCGAAGAGGCGGGCCGCCGCGGCGTGCAGGTGCTCGCGCTGCAGGAGGTCTTCAACGGTCCGTATTTCTGCCCGTCGCAGGACCCGCATTGGTACGACATCGCCGAGCCGGTGCCCGGGCCGACGACCGAGCTGATGGCGCAGTACGCGAAGAAGTACCAGATGGCGATGGTGGTGCCCGTGTACGAGCGCGAACAGGCGGGCGTCTATTACAACACTGCGGCGGTCTACGACGCGGACGGCTCGTATCTCGGCAAGTACCGGAAGAACCACATCCCGCACACGTCCGGCTTCTGGGAGAAGTACTTCTTCAAGCCCGGCAATCTCGGTTATCCGGTCTTCAAGACGCGCTTCGCGACGATCGGCGTCTACATCTGCTACGACCGCCACTTCCCCGAGGGCGCACGGATTCTCGGCCTGAACGGCGCGGAGATCGTGTTCAACCCCTCCGCAACGGTCGCCGGCCTCTCGCAGTACCTGTGGAAGCTCGAGCAGCCGGCCCACGCCGTCGCCAACGGCTACTTCATGGGGTGCAGCAACCGTGTGGGGACCGAAGCGCCCTGGAACATCGGCCGCTTCTACGGATCGTCGTACTTCGTCGATCCGCGCGGCGACTTCCTCGCCATGGGATCGGAAGACAAGACGGAGCTGGTCGTCGCGGAGTTGGATCTCGATCTGATCGAGGAAGTCCGGCGCGTGTGGCAGTTCTACCGCGACCGCCGTCCCGAGAGCTACGGCGCCATGGTGGAGCAGCTCCCATGACGCTGCTCGTCAAGGGCGGCACCGTCGTCACCGCGACAGATCAGTACCGCGGCGACGTGCTGGTGGACGGCGAGAAGATCGCCGTGATCGGCTCGTCGCTCGACGTCGCCGCCGACCTGGTGGTCGACGCCACCGGGAAATACCTCCTACCCGGCGGCATCGACGTCCACACGCATCTCGACATGCCGTTCGGCGGCACGACCTCCGCCGACGACTTCGAGACCGGGACGATCGCCGCGGCGCACGGCGGCACGACGACGATCGTCGACTTCGCGATTCAGTACAAAGGCCAGACGCTCCACCACGCCTGGGACACGTGGATGAAGAAGGCCGAGGGGAAGGCGGCCATCGACTACGGCTTCCACATGATCATCACGGAGCTGTCCGATCAGGTGGAGCAGGAGATGGACGCCCTCGTCAGGGAGGGGGTCACCTCCTTCAAGCTGTTCATGGCGTACCCCGGCGTCTTCATGCTGGACGACGCGAGCATCTTCCGGGCGCTGCTGCGGACGGGGAAGAACGGCGGCACGATCTGCATGCACGCCGAGAACGGCGGCGTGATCGACGTGCTCGTGAAGCGCGCGCTCGCTGAAGGGAAGACGGCGCCGAAGTACCACGCGCTGACGCGGCCGGCGCGGGCCGAGGCCGAAGCAACCCACCGAGCGATCGCGCTCGCCGAGATGGCCGACGTGCCGATCTATATCGTGCATCTCTCGGCGGCTGAGGCGCTCGAGATGGTGACCGAGGCGCGCGACCGCGGCCTGCCCGCATACGCGGAGACATGTCCGCAGTACCTGTTTCTCTCCGATGACAACTATGAGGAGCCCGGGTTCGAGGGCGCCAAGTTCGTGATGAGCCCGCCGCTCCGGCCGAAGGAGACGCAGGCGCGGCTATGGCGCGGCCTGGCATTCGACGATCTGCAGGTGGTCTCGACCGACCATTGCCCGTTCTGCATGAAGGAGCAGAAGACGCTCGGACAGGGCGACTTCTCGAAGATTCCAAACGGCGCTCCCGGCATCGAGACGCGCATGAGCCTCGTCTACGACGGCGGCGTTCGCGCCGGGCGGATTTCGCTCAACCGGTTCGTCGAGCTGACCGCGACGGCGCCGGCGAAGATCTTCGGCCTCTTTCCCCGCAAGGGCACCATCGCGCCGGGGTCGGACGCCGACATCGTCATCTTCGATCCGCACAAGGAGGTGACGCTGTCGGCGAAGACGCATCACATGCGCGTCGACTACAACCCGTACGAGGGCCGGCGCGTCACGGGCGCGACGCACAGCGTGATCTCGCGCGGGCGCGTGATTGTCGACAACGGCCGGTTCACGGGTCGCGCCGGTGCCGGCTCCTTCCTGCGGCGGAGCACCCGATGACCGGCGACGAGATCGTCGCGCTGTCGAAGCAGCACACGATTTCCGAGTGGGCGGTCCAGGGCGCGGTCGACCCGATCCCCGTGGCGCGGGCGCAGGGTGTCTACTTCTGGACGCCCGAAGGGAAGCGCTTCATCGACTTCAACAGCCAGTTGATGTGCGTCAACATCGGCCACGGCGACCGCCGCGTCCTCGCCGCCATTCAGAAACAGATCGAGTCGGTCTGCTACGTGATTCCGGGCGGCATGACGACGGAGGTGCGGGCGAGGCTCGGGGCGAAGCTCGCCGAGATCACGCCCGGGGACATCAACACGTTCTTCTTCACCAACGGCGGCGCCGAGGCGAACGAGAACGCGATCAAGATTGCGCGCGCGTATACCGGCCGTCAGAAGATCCTGACGCGATATCGCTCGTACCACGGGGCGACCGCGGCCGCGATGGCCGCGACGGGCGAGCCGCGGCGCTGGAGCCAGCCGCCGCTGCCCGGCTTCGTCCATGTCACCGACTGGTACCACGGGCTGCAGTTGCCGGCGGATTCCGCCGACACCGCGCTCCAGCATCTCGAAGAGGTGATTCAGCTCGAAGGACCGCAGACGATTGCCGCCGTCATGCTCGAGTCGGTGACGGGCACCAACGGCGTGCTCGTGCCGCCAGACGGGTACATGCAGGGCGTCCGGCGGCTGTGCGACCGGCACGGCATCCTCCTGATTGCCGACGAGGTGATGAGCGGGTTCGGCCGGACGGGCAGGTGGTTCGCCGTCGAGCACTGGGGCGTCGTGCCCGATCTGATCACGATGGCGAAGGGGCTGACGAGCGCGTACGTGCCGCTGGGCGCCGTCGGCCTGCGGCAGCCGATCGCGCACGCGTTTCGGGACCGGCCGTTCCCGGGCGGTCTCACCTACAGCAGTCATCCGGTCGCGTGCGCGGCGGCGCTCGCGACGATTGCGGTCTACGAGGAGGATCGGCTGATCGAGCGGGCCCGGCAGCGCGGCGTGCTCATGGCGGAGCTGCTGCAGGACCTGGCGGCGCGGCATCCGTGCGTGGGCGCCGTCCGCTCGCTTGGCCTGTTCGGCGTCGTGGAGCTCGTGCGCAGCCGGCGCACGCTGGAGCCGATGGCGCCCTTCAATGGCACGTCGCCCGAGATGGCGGCGCTCGGCGAGTTCTTCCGCCGCGAGGGGCTCTTCACGTTCGTGCGCTGGAACTACTTCTTCACGAACCCGCCGCTGTGCATCTCGGAATCGGAGCTGGACGAGGCGTTCGCGATCATTGATCGCGGACTCGCCGTGGCGGACCAGGGGGTCCAATGAGCAGAGGAAATCAGAGGCTCGTCCGCACGTTCGTCATCGCAGCGATGGCGCCGGCACGGATGGAGGCGCAGACGCAGCCGTCCGCTCAACCCGAAGCCGATTCGCCGCGGCGATGGAATTCCAAGAGGTTTTGTATCCTTCCGTCGCCCAACCTGAGATCATTCGGAGGCCGCCATGTCGAGTGAAGAGAACAAGGCCGTGATTCGACGCGCCGTGCCGCACTTCACGCCATCCGGGCTGGAGACGTATCTGCACCTGTACCATCCCCAGGCGAAGCTGCACTTCCTGCCGCCCGGCCTGCCGGCAGGCCGGGAGGGTGCGCGCGTGTTCTACGGCAATTTTCTGGCCGCGTTTCCCGACACGCGTCTGACGGTCGACGATTTCGTGTCCGAGGGAGACAAGGTGGCCTGCCGCTTCACGGTGACAGGGACGCATCGCGGTGAGTTCATGGGCGTCGCTGCGACCGGGAAGAACGTATCGGTGACCGGCATCACGATTCTGCGCTTTGAGAATGGCCAGTGCGTCGAGCGCTGGAGCGAGGCGAACTTCCTCGGGCTGCTCCAGCAGCTCGGGGCAGTGCCGGCTGGAGGATAGATAAAGGGGAGGGTCTATGACGGCAATGTGCGGTCGCCGACTGCTGGTGGGCGTGACATGCGTCGTCCTGGTGGTGCTCGCCGGCAGGACACTTGCCCAAAGCGGCGCCGGCTGGTCGCGGCACGCCGCGATGCCGTTCGAGCGGTCGGAAGCGGCGGCCGTCGAGTTGAACGGCAAGGTCTACGTGGTTGCCGGCAATTCGCGCGGCAACGAGGCCAATTCGCTCGCGCAGGAGTACGACCCGGCGACGGGACGCTGGCGGGAGCTTGCGCTCATGCCGTCGGTCGCGTCGCACGCCGGTGCGGCGGTGTTGAACGGAAAGATTTACGTGGTCGGAGGATTCGTCGCCAACGTCCACGTCGGCGCCGTGAACCGGGTCTTCGAGTACGACCCGGCCGCGGATCGCTGGCGGGCGGTTGCGCCACTCTCGGCGCCGAGGGGCGCACCGGGAGTCGTGGCGCTCAACGGCCGCTTGCACGCGATCGGCGGGCGCGATCCGGATCGGAAAACGGTGGCAACGCACGAGGTGTACGACCCGGGGACCAACACCTGGCGCACCGCCGCGCCGCTCCCGGTGGCGCGCGACCATCTCGGCATTGCGGTGGCCGGCGGACGCGTTCATGTGTTCGGCGGGCGCACCGACGCCACGGTCGACAACACGGGTCGTCACGACGTGTACGATCCATCGACGGATCGCTGGACCAGCGCGGCGCCGCTCCCCACGCCGCGAAGCGCGGGCGCGACGTTCATCCTCGACGGGCGGATCGTCTATGCCGGCGGCGAGTGCAAGGACGCCCAGGCGAGAACCACGTTCACCGAAGTCGAGGCGTACGACGCGCGCGCCGATCGATGGACGCCGCTGCCGTCGCTGGTGCCCGGGCGCCACGCGGCCGCGGCGGTGGCCGTCGGCGACCGGGCGTATCTCTTCGGCGGCAATACCGGGTGTGGCGGCGTGGGTCCGTCGGGCGAGGTGCTCGCTTTCCGGCTGCGCTGAGACAGGGCGTAAGATGCATCAGGTGAGGACACACCTGTCAGTCTGCGCGGTCGTGGCGATGGTGTGTGCGGCGAACGCCGCTGACGCCCAGGACGCACGATTCGAGGCCGGCGTACAGATCGCGTCCGCGCGATCCGGACAGTTCGACGCGGGCGACGCGGGGTTCGGCGGACGCTTCGCGTGGCGGCCAGTGCCGCTCGTGGGTCTCGAGGCAGAACTCAATCTGTATCCGCGCAGCTTCCCCGGTCGGCAGCCGTTCAGCCGCACGCGCGTCGAGGCGCTCTTCGGTGCGACGGCGGGCGTCACGTTCGGCCGCCTTCGGCCGTTCGCGCGTCTGCGTACGGGCTTTGTCGACGTGCAGCAGTCGGCCGAGCCGTTGGCGTGCATCCTCATCTACCCGCCGCCGCTGACGTGCGTCCTCGCATCAGGGCGAACACTGGTTGCGCTCGACCTGGGCGGCGGGCTGGAGGTGGGGCTCACACCCCGCACGTTCCTGCGCGTCGATCTCGGCGATCGGCTCGTCCGGTATCCAGGTCCCGTGTTCGAGTTGAACCCGCGGCGGCTTCGTCAAGAGCCGTTCTTCGGTCACGACGTCAGGTTCGCTACGGGCGCGGGCCTGCGATTCTGAGCGGGAGGATTCATGCGCACAGGGTACGTAGTGTCCGGCTTCCGCCTTCGGGTAAAGCGTCGGCGTCCGGCCGTAGCCTTGGCGGAGGCGGTCAGCCGCACCGTCGCGAGTGTGGCGCTGTGCCTGATCGCAACCGGTACGGCGCAGGCACAGCAGGCGGACACGATCCTCGTCAACGGCAAGGTGCTCACCGTCGACGCGGCGTTCTCGACGCACGAGGCGATTGCCATCCGCGAGGGTCGGATTCTCGCGGTCGGGCGCAGCGCCGAAATCGTGAAGCTCGCGGGGCCGTCCGCGCGCCGCATCGATCTCGGCGGCCGCACGGTCATCCCGGGGCTCATCGACTCGCACATGCACGCGACCCGCGCGGCGTTGAGCTTCAGCACCGAAGTGAACTGGATCGGCGCGCGGTCGCTCGCCGACGCGCTGGAGCGCCTACGTCAGGCCGCCCGCAGCGCGCCACCTGGTAGGTGGCTGGTCGTCGTGACGCCGCCGGCCACGCTCGAGGCGTTTCCGGAGCGGCGTCGCCCTACGCAGGCGGAGCTCGTCGCCGCCGCGCCGAACCATCCCGTGTACGTGCAGCTCGCGTACGGCTGGGGCATGCTGACGCCGCTCGGGTTCAAGGCGCTCAACATCTCGAGCGAGGCCGACGTGCCGCGGCACAATCGCCTCGAGCGCGATGCCGCTGGCACGCTGACCGGCGTCATCACCGGCAATCTCGTCGAGTTCTTCGAGCGCCTGCCGAAGCCGACGTTCGAGCAGCAGGTGGAAGGGACCCGCGCCTTCTTCCGCGAGCTCAATCGTCTCGGGCTCACCGGCGTGGTCGATCCGGGCGGCAACAACGTCACCCCGCGCGAGTACCAGGCCCTCTTCAAAGTGTGGCGCGACGGCGGTCTCACCGTTCGCGTGGCCTACAGCCTGTGCGGCATGACCGACGGCCGCGAGTTCGAGGAATACCAGAACTACCTGGCGATGATGCCGCAGGGGTTTGGCGACGACATGCTTCGCTTCAACGGCATCGGCGAGCGGATCACCTGGGCGATGAACGGCATCGACGGGAGGCCGTCCGAGGACGCCAAGACGAAGTACTACGAGATCGTCCGCTGGGCGGCGTCGCGCGGGCTCACCGTGACGATGCACTGGAATGGCGAGGGGAACGTCGACGAGCTGCTCGGCATCTTCGAGCGCGTGAACGCCGAGTTCCCGATCCGCCCGCTGCGGTGGACGATCGCGCACCTCAACGACGGTTCGGCGCGCACGTTCCAGCGGATGAAGGCGCTTGGCATCGGCTGGACGGTCCAGGACGCGATGTACAACAACGGTGACGAGGTCGTGAAGCGCGCGGGGGCCGCCACCGCGCGCCGCATGCCGCCTGTGGTCACGGCATCGACGATCGGCATACCGATCGGCATGGGAACCGACGCACATCGGGTCTCGACTTACAACCCGTTTACCGTGCTCCAGTGGCTGCTCGACGGCCGCACCGCCTCCGGCGCCGCGATCCGCGGGCCCGAGGAAACGCCGAGCCGCGCCGACGCCCTCCGCCACTACACCATCGGAAGCGCCTGGGTCTCTTTCGACGACGACACGCGCGGATCACTCGAGGTGGGGAAGTGGGCCGATCTTGCCGTACTGTCGAGCGACTACATGACGGTGCCCGTGGATCAGATCGGACGGATCGAATCGCTGTTGACGATGGTGGGCGGTCGGATCGTGTACGCCAACGGCCCGTACGGCGCGCTCACCAGCACTCGGTAGACCACTTTCGCGCTACTATGTGGACGCGGTAGTTCCTTCTTCGAAAGGACAGCGATGGCGAAGCGCAAACCGAATCCTGCGTTCATGAAGGCGATGACGCCCAGCCCGGCTTTGGCCGAGGTCGTCGGCTCCAAGCCGATCCCGCGGACGGAAGTCACCAAGCGGCTCTGGGCGTACATCAAGAAGCACAAGCTGCAGGATGCCAAGAACAGACGCATGATCAAGTCCGACGAGGCGCTGAAGCCGGTCTTCGGCGGCAAGTCGAGCGTGAACATGTTCGAGATGACCAAGCTGGTGAACAAGCACCTGAAGTAGGTTCCCGGGGGCGCGCCTCCGGGCGCGCCAGCCCTATGCAGATCGCCGCACGCCTCGGCACCCCGCTCGTACTTTCCCTCGTTCTCTTCGGCGCCGGAGTACGCGCGCAGGGCCGTACGATCGACGACTTTTTCCGCACCTTCGCGGCCGAGTGGGTCCGCGGCAATCCCAATCAGGCGGTCTCGACGCGCTATCTGAGCGGCCCCGAGCAGGAGCCGCTCGAGCGCGAGCTGACGCCGGTCTCGGGGGACTGGCAGCGCGGACGCATCCAGCTTGCCGCCCGCGGCCTCGCGGAGCTGCGGCGATTCGATCGCGCGAGCCTCACCGCGGCGCAGCGAACCGCCGCGGAGCTCCTCGACTGGCAGCTCGACACCGTCGTCCGGGGCGACGCGTATCTCGACTATGCGTTTCCCCTCGAGCAGTTCGGGGGCGTGAACGTGTCGCTCGTCACCGCGCTGACGGTGTCGCACCCGGTGCGGTCGGCGCGCGACGCGGACAACTACCTCGCGCGGCTGGGGCAGGTGAGCGCCCGCATGGCCGAGGCCGTGGCGGAGGCGCGGCGCCTCGAAGCGGCGGGGGTGCTCCCGCCGCGATTCATCCTCCGCGCCACGATCGCGCAGATGCAGCGGTTCATCGCGCCGGCGCCGGCAGAGAATCCGTTCGTGACGACGTTGGACGAGCGGCTGGCGGCCGTGCCGGAGGTCACTCCTGGGCGGCGCGCGGCGCTCGTCGTCGACGCGGCGCGCCTGGTCGAGACGCAGGTGTATCCGGCCTGGCGCGCAGCCATCGACTTCCTGACGAATCAGATGGCGCGTGCGTCCGACGATGCCGGCCTCTGGCGGTTTCCCCGTGGTGCGGAGGCGTACGCGTACCACCTGCGCCGCCACACGACGACGACGCTGACGGCCGACGAGATCCACGCGATCGGGCTTCGGGAAGTGGCGCGCATCGAAGCCGAGATGGACGCCATCCTGCGGCGGCTCGGACGCATGGAAGGCTCCGTCAACGCGCGCGTCGAGCGGTTGCGGAAGGACCTCGGGTATCCGCTGACCGAAGAAGGCCGGTCGGCGGTGCTCTCCGACATCGACCGGCTGATGCGCGACGCCGAGAGGCGCGCGGCGCTGCTCTTCGACCGGCAGCCGCGTGCGCCCGTCGTCGCCCAGGCGGCCCCGCGCTTCCGCGAGGCGACGGCGGCGGCCAGCTACAACGCGCCGCCGCTCGACGGCTCGCGGCCGGGCATCTTCCAGATCCCGCTCCGCCCGGAGCGCATGACGTCGTTCGGCCTGCGCACGCTCGTCTATCACGAGACCGTTCCCGGCCATCATTTCCAGGTGGCGCTCGATTTGGAGAACACGGCGCAGCCGCTGTTCCGGCGCGTGCGCCTCTTTGGCGGCATCACGGCGCTGACCGAAGGGTGGGCGCTCTACGCCGAACGGCTCGCCGCCGAATCGGGCTGGTACGAGAACGATCTCGAAGGTCAGCTCGGCTATCTCGACGCGCAGCTCTTTCGCGCGCGGCGGCTCGTCGTCGATACCGGCATCCATGCCAAGCGGTGGACGCGGGAGCAGGCGATCGCGTACGGCATCGAGGCGAGCGAGGTCGAGCGCTACGTCGTCAATCCCGGACAGGCGTGCGCGTACATGATCGGGCAGCTCCGGCTGATCGAGCTCCGCGAGAAAGCGCGGCGGGCGCTCGGCGACCGATTCTCGCTGAAGGACTACCACACCGCCGTGCTCGCCGCCGGCACGCTGCCGCTCGACATGCTCGAGCGGGCCGTGGAAGGCTACATCAGCTCACACTGATTCTTTCGCGCGCTCGATCAGGCGCACGTTCGTCTCGTACGAGAGGGCCTCGCCGCAGCAGGGTGGATACCGGCGTGTCCGGTACACCGGATACGCCTCGGTGCGCAGGTGCGCCAGCATGTGGTGGCCGGCGCGGGTCTGCCGCTCGTGGCGCAGCGCCGAGATGTCGATGGGGGCGGTGACGATGCGCTCGCCGGGACCAGGTGAGGCTGTGGCGAGCGGCCGGCCGTCGAAGTCGATGACCTGGCTGCCGCCCGGCCACGAGTAGGGCGGATAGTTGCGCAGGCTGGCGCCCTGATTGGCCGCGACGACGTACGCCATGTTTTCGATCGCGCGGCAGCGGTTGACGACGGTCCACCAGTTCATCGGCTCGGTGGCGCCCCAGGGATCCATGTAGGCGGAGACGCGGATCAAGACCTCGGCCCCGTTCGCCGCAAGCTGCCGCAGCACCTCGGGAAAGAGCCAGTCGTAGCAGATTGCGCATCCCAGCCGGCCGATGGGCGTCTCCGCGACCGGAAAGAGCGGCTCGGCGTATCCCTCGAGGTCGTGTGGGCTCGAGTGGACCTCGTAGGGGATCCAGGTGTTCACCTTGCGGTACTTGTAGAGGATTCCCTCCGGCCCGGCCAGACAGCTCGTGTTGAAGACGCGTCCGGGCCAGCGATCGTCGCGCTCGAGCATCGATCCCATCTGGATGTAGATGCCGTGCTCGCGCGCCTTCCGGACGAAGCGCTCGGTGTGCTCGTTCGGAATCGGCACGGCGAGCTTCTCGAGCAGCTCGCCGACCGTCGGGAAGACGGGCGCCGCGTGCGCGAACTCCGGGAAGACCACGAGCCGCACCGGCAGAAACGGCGCGCTCCCCCCCACGGCGGCGTCGACCATCGCCAGCATCCGTTCGGTGTTGCGGTGCATCTGGTCGCGGTTGACCGGGTTCGCGAAGTCGGTCTGACAGGCGGCCGCCGTATAGCGGATGTGCTCGGTCATCGGACGAGGCTCCCGATCGAGCGGCTGATTACGCGCGTGTGGAAGCGGTCGAGATCGTCTACGTGCGGGTACCGCTCGGGCCAGACGTAGGGGTACCGGCTCATCGCGCGGAACGGGATTGGGGCGGCCTGATCGGGACTGGCGGAATTGAGATCCATCTCCTTGCTGTAGCCGACCGTGTGCAGCAGGTACGTGCGGCGCATGCCGGCGTCTGGCGGCGGAAGCCTCGTGCCATCGAACGAGAGTGCGAGCTCATCGCCAGGCCTCGAGATGACGAACCGATCGTCGACGCGGTCGAGCAGCTCCTCGACGCGGCCCTCGCGCGTGTACCGGCCCGGCATCAGCTTCCACGGCGACGTCGGCAGCACGCGCTCGTAGTCGTAGCCGATCGGCTCGCGCCCGTCCGGCGCGTCTTCGGCCGAGAAGCCGCGCCACCGGAGATCGGCACGGACCCGCGCGAGCCGTTCGGCCGGCGGCGCCGCGTCGGCCGTGGCCGCGAGAATCCGATCCCAGTAGATGCGCATGTTCGTCACCAGACGCACCCGCCGGCCGTGCGCGAGCGCGGGGGCGAGATTGACGACGAGCGTTTGCGGTCGGCCGACGGGAATGCCGACATCTGAGTCGATCGTGCGCCATGTGGCGGCCCCGTCCTGCACCTGCAGCACCGGCGGGCTCAGCGCCCGGCCCGCCTGATGCGCCGCGAGGTTGTCGCCGGAGAAGGCGTAGTCGGTCCAGCCCGTGAGGAGGAGCACTGCGCCGCGTGTCGGCAGATCGGGCGGCACGTCGATCGTGAGGGCGTGCTCGCGCGCGTAGCCGCGGATCGGGAGTCGGTCGAAGTCATCCGGGTAGGCGCGATCCATCCGCGCCACGCGGGCGAGCACGTCGTGGCCGTGCTCGTCCCGGACCGCGGCGGGCGGCCGCGCGCCGCGCACGAGATGCGCCCGGAACGGCCGCTCCTTCGCGCGGAGCCCCTCGTCCGGGAACACCATCGTGTCCGCGTGGTGCGTCACCGCGACGAGCTCCAGGTGGTCGACGAAGAGCGTCTCTTCGAGCTCGTTGGTGACGCGGATTTCGAAGCGGCCGTCGCGCGGCTGCAGCTGTGTGTCGGTGATGCGCACGTACTCGGTCGGGTCTGGCACGTTGCGGACGCCCGGCGCCAGCCAGTAGCCCATCTCGCCCCCGCCCATGAAATCGGTGACGAACTCGAACTCCCGTCCGTTCCAGGTGTAGAGATACGGGCATGAGGACGGCTTGCGATCGAGCTCGAGAATCGCCAGTCCCGCGGCGGTCCGCGCTGGTCCCGTCAGCATGGTCTCGGCCTGCACGATGCCCGCGGGCCAGAGGACACGCACGGCGTCTGCGTCCTGGCGCGTCGCGAGGCCGAACAGGAGATCCGACGGCGTCACGGCCGGTGTCGCCGCCATGGTCTCGACCCGCTGGAACAGACTGCCGGCGCGCACCTCGACCTTCGCGCCGACGCCATGCCGGTTGCTCACACGGCCCTGCAGCCGTACGCGGAGGCTGTGGTGCCGGTTGCCCCCGTCGTTGCGCCAGATGCGCAGGCCGCTCGCGCCGAGGTGCGCCGCCAGATCCGCGTCGCCGTCGAGATCGAGATCGCCGGCGGCGAGCGCCAGCGCGCCCGCCATGCGGACGGCGCGCTGCAGGTCATCGGCAAAGACGCGCGCGGTTTCGTCCGACCAGGTGCGGCCGACATTCCGGAATGCGCGCGCGCCCTGCGGACCCGCGGTGATCAAATCGAGGAGGCCGTCGTTGTCATAGTCGACGAGCTGCGCGGCTGCCGCATCCTGCGAACCTGCCGGCGCCGGCTCGCCGCGGAACCCTCCGCGGCCGTCGCTGACGGCCCAGACACCAGGCGCCGCGCGGCGGCCGAGAAAAAGGTCGACGAATCCGTCCTTGTTGACGTCGCCGGCTGCCACGGAGGCGTACGGCGCCGCCTCCGTCAGACCGACCGACGCAGCCACGTCGGCGAAGGCGCCGGTGCGCAGGTTGCGAAAGAGCCGCGGCGCGGCCGATGGCGAGACCAGCAGCAGGTCGATATCGCGCCGGTTGTCGAAATCCCCCGGGGCAATCGCCGTCGACGCGCCCGCACCCTGGAGGCCGGCCGTGCGCGTGACGTCGGTGAAGGTACCGTTGCCGTTGTTGCGGAGCAGGCGAACGGCGGCTCCGCCCAGCACGACGTCGAGGTCGCCGTCGTGATCGACGTCGGCGAACGCGGCGGACGGGACCGATGCGGCCGCCGCCGGAAACGCGCGGCGATCGAGCTCGCGAAAGCCTCCGTGATCCTGCCGTACGAACAGCCGCGCGCCGCCCGTGCCCACGAGGAGCAGATCGGCGCGCGTGTCGTTGTCGGCGTCGGCGGCCACCACGCCTCGGAGACCGCCGCCAATGCCGGCCAGGCCGAGATCACCGGTGACGTCCACGAGGGCCGGGCGGTCGTTGCGTAGCACGCGCACGCCTGCACCAGCGTCGATCACGTCGAGGTCGCCGTCTCCGTCGAGATCGGCGAGCGCGACGGCGCCCTCGCCGGACGCTCCTGCGGGTGCGATCGCCTCGACGAACGTGACCGCCGACGGCGCCTGGCTCACGAGGTCGGGCTCGGCGCCGGTCGACGTCAGCGCCTCCGCATAGCGTCCCTGTTCGAGGTAGGTCTGCGAATACGTGATGGCGTACGCGGCGGAGCGGAGCGCCTCGAACCGGGCCAGCGCCGCCGGCGCTCGCGGATCGCCAAGGCGCGACAATGCGAGCCCGAGGTTATAGGCGGCCGTGGCGTTGTACGGCTCGTCGGCGAGCGCGTCGTCGCACAGCGTCACCACCTCGCGATACCGCTGCTGCTGCATGTACACCAGCGCCAGGTTCACCTTGGCGCCGATGTCGTCGGGATCGATCGCGAGCACGCGTCGAAAGGCCTCCGCTGCCGCGTCGAGCCGGTTCTCGGCGCGATCGATGAGGCCGATGAGATAGGGGGGCTGCGGCGCGTCGGAAAAGCGCGCGCGCGCGGCGGCTGCGTCGCGGGCGGCATCCTGCGTCCGGCCGGCATAGAAGAGCGCAATCGGCAGGTTGATGTGGGCGAGCCGGAGCGTGGGATCGAGCTGGAGCGCCTCGCGGAAGGCGGCGGCCGCCTGCTCGTACTGCAATTGCTCGAGGAGCGCGACGCCGCGGTTGTTCGCGCGATACGCCGCCTCGCGGCGCTCGGCGGGCGACGGCTGCGGTGGTGACGGGGCGCCGCACGACAGCACGCACACGACCGGCAGCAGCCAGAGAAGCCTCACGGACGTGCGGATACGATACCGCGGCCCTCCTCGATCGTGATCCACCGGCTCGCGTCGAGCGCGGGCAGATCTTCCACGCGGCCATCGGGCCACGTGATGCGCAGCCCGGACACGCGGGTCGCCGTGCCGAGGCCGAGCGTGACCGGCAGCTCGCTCTGGGAGAGATAGCTCGATCCGGTCTTGACCAGGCCCCACGGTCCTGGCCGGCCGTCGACGATCGCCTGGATGCTGGTGCCGATGCCGTCGCGGTTGGACGTGCGGCCGACGACCGACACGCGCACGTACTGCTGCCGGTTGCCGCCGTCGTTCCGCAGCAGCCGCGCCGGGCCGTTGTTGACCGTGATGAGCAGATCGAGGTCGCCGTCGGCGTCGTAGTCGCCGGAGGCAGCCCCGCGCGCGACCATCGGTTTCATGAGGTCCGGTCCGACGAGGGCGGTCACCGTATCGAAGCGCCGCCCGCCGAGATTGCGGAAGAGGTGCGGGGTCTGCGCGTAGGTCACCGTGGGCTGCAGGGCTTCGATGTCGTCGGCCACGTGGCCGTTGGCCGCGAAGATGTCCAGCCGGCCGTCGAGATCGTAGTCGAAGAAGAAGGCGCCGAACGTGAGCGTCAGCAGCGACATCCTCCCGATCGTCGTCGCCGGCGCCTCGTCGATGAAGAGGCCGTTCCCTTCGTTCGTGTAGAGCGCCATCATCTCGTTCGAGAAGTTGCCGATGACGAGGCTGGGGCGTCCGGAGCCGTCATAGTCGGCGGCGTCCACGCCCATGCCCGCCCGCGCGACGCCGGCCTCGTTGAATGCCACGCCGGCCGCCGTGCCGACGTCGGTGAACGTGCCATTCCGGTTGTTCCGGTACAGCCGGTTCGGCTGCGTGTCGTTGGCGACGAACAGATCGATCCAGCCGTCGCCGTCGTAGTCGAGGAGCGCCACGCCGAGCGCCTTCGACGTCGGGTCGTACACGCCCGCGGCGCGCGTAACGTCTTCGAACGTCCCGTCGCCGCGGTTGCGATAGAGGATGCTGCTCTGGCCCTTGTACGACTCCGGTGTGCAGTACGACTTGCGCGTGCCGTCGAGCGTGCAGAACAGATCCGAGTCGATCGACCACTCGACGTACCGCAGCACGAAGAGATCGAGGCGGCCGTCGCGGTCGTAGTCGAGCCATGCCGCACCGGTCGAGAACCCGTCGTGGCCGACCCCTGCGCGATCGGTCACGTCGGCGAAGCGCGCGCGGCCGGCATTGCGAAACAGGCGGCTCTTGCCGAGCGCGGTCAGATAGATGTCGGCATCGCCGTCGTTGTCGTAGTCCGCGCTCGCGACGCCCATGCCGTACATCTCCACCTGCAGACCGGCCTCACGCGTGATGTCGGTAAAGGTGCCGTTGCCGTTGTTGCGATAGAGGGCGGGAAAGGAGCGTGGCCCGCCGCGCCCGGGCCAGGTCATCGAGTTCACCAGCAGGATGTCCTGCCAGCCGTCGCCGTCCGCATCGAGGAACGCACCCCCGGACCCCATCGTCTCGGGGAGGTACTTCCGCCCGAACGCGCCGCTGTTATGGCGAAACCGGATGCCCGCCTGGTCAGTCACGTCGACAAAGGGACCGACGTCGCCGGCACCGCAGGCGCGGCTCCAGAGGCCGCATCGGAGTCGGGACCCGTCGGCGCGCAGGCGGCGGCGAGCGCCGCGACGAGCAGGGCCGCCCGCAGCCTCATCGCGCGAGCGTGGCCGAGCGGTGCTCGTGGATCGACTGCCGCTCGTTGTTGTCGTGTGGGTTCAAACGCCGGTAGTCGCCGGCAATCGCCTGCGCCGATTCGTCCGCCTTGAAGCGCATGTAGAGGACGCGTTCGCGTTCGGCGGCAGCCGCATCGCCGAGACCCTGATAGCAGAGCATCAGGTTGTAGTGGGCCTGCAGGTCTTCCGGGTCGATCTTCAGCACGTTCTGGAACTGGAGGATCGCCTCCTGATACTGCCGTTTCAGAAAGAGCACACGCCCGAGCTGATTGAGGACGACGCGGTCGCGAGGGAAGCGCGCCGCCGCACGCCGCAGGTGCATCAGCGCGTCGTCATAGCGTCCGCGGGCCCGCAGGGTGGTGCCGAGGAAGAAATGCGTTTTCGCGAGCTGCGGATCGAGCTCGAGCGCCTTGCGCAGCATCGGCTCGGCGCCGGCCATGTTCCCCTCCTGGATCCGGGCGCGCGCCACGTTGACCCAGCCGTCGACATAGCCAGGGTCCATCTGCGTGACTTTCAGGAATGCGGCCTCGGCGCCTTTGATGTCGCCCTGCAGGAGCAGACCGATGCCGTAGTCGTTCCATCGTTCCCGCACTGTCTTGTCGAGGAGCGGTCTCTCGTCGGGCGGCGGCGCGTCGTTCGCCAGGACGGTGATCGTGGCGGTATCGACCGCCATTTCGACGACCGGGAGATCGGGAATCGCTTTCATCGCGCCCGAGACGCGCGACGTGTCGCCGGTGAACAGCCACCGCCCGTCGTCATGCGACGGCGAGAGGGCGAAGACGGGCTGCGCCGGATCGCGGACGCCCGCATACGCCCACTGCGTATTCCACCAGGCGAACTTGCGGTAATTGACCTTCGCGGTGAGCGTGATTGTGTCGCCCGCGTCCGGCGGAATCTCGAGACGGTAGTGAATCGTATCGGCGGCCCCCGGCGGGACGAGGCGCACGTAGGCGACCGAACGCGCCGCCCACGCGTTCCGTTTGTTGATCGGGTTTCCATGCTCGTCCAGGAGCAAGCTGCGGTACATGTGCGCACCCGGGTCGACGGGACCGCCGCGTCCGTCGAGCGCACCGCTGTGGAAGATCGTCCGGCCCTGATTGTCGACCGCCTGGAGCTCGACCCACACATCGAAGGCATCGACGGTCCCGCCTGGGAAGAAGTGGCCGACCTTGCGCGTACGAACGACCACCTCGAGACGAACGGATTCGCCGCGGCGCACCGCGACGCGAACCGGCTCGATCGGTCCGTGCACGTCGGCCGCCGGAGCCAGGACGCTGCGCACCGCGCCGAAGCTGACGGACTCCTCACCGACGGCAAACGTGCTCGCCGCTTCGAGGCCCGCCGGCTCGTCGCGCGGCGCGGCGGCGCCATCCGCGGCGGCGGTTCGCGCGATGCCGAAGATATCGACGCTGACCTGGCCGTCGGTCAGGAATTGTCGAACGGCCTCGAGCTGGGCGCCGTCGCTGTTGGCGAACGGCACGGCCGTGTTGGCCGCGGCAAACCGGTGCGAGCGGATCTTGCCGTTCCTCGCCGCCGGGTCGTTCGAGTCGACGAGCGGCATGTGGCAGTCGCGGCACGTCTGGGGTGTCGGCGGATAGTAGAACGAGCGCGCGCCTTCGCCGGAGACCCCCGACGCCTGCCAGTTGTCGTAGTCGTTGAAGCCGCGAATCCACCGGTACCCATTGACCGGTACGTCGAGGTGCACCTTGTGGCACGCCGAGCAGAACTCGGCCGTTTGCTCGCGATGAAACGGCTTCAGGAAGGTCTCCCGGTGCGGCTGCGGATCGAGCGCGAGCAGCGCGTCGTGTGCCGCGCGCAGCATCGGATGGTCGCTGGCGGCGAGATCGTGGAGCGGCGGATACTCGATCTCGAAATCGGCCTGGCCCATCGTGCTGCGTACATGTGTGATGGAGTGGCACGACGTACACGCCAGCCCCGCCTGTGCCTCGGGCGTGTCGATCTGCTCCTTGATCGGCCGATCGAACCGACCGTTGAAGAGAACCGCATGGTCGTGACAGCCCGCGCACCATTTCGACGGCCGCGTGCCGACGACGTCCTGCATGTACTCGATCGACTTGCGGTACCACTGGTTGTTGAACGAGGAGAAATGGTGCATCGACGAGCGCCACTCCTCGTAGATCTGTTGGTGGCACCGGCCGCAGCTCGCGCTCGTCAGAAAAAAGTCGGCCGGGATGAGTCCGTTCACGCTCGTACTCGCGGACGAGGGGAAGAACGGACTCTGCGGGCCGGCGCCTTCCTCCTCCATCCGCGTGGGCACGACATCGGGATTCCCGATGCGGTAGGCCTCACGCCGGCGCGCATCGCGGCCCGCCTGCAGCACGCCAATCGTGATCGCAGCAAGGCACACGGCTGCCACCATCAGCCGCGCCGTCCTCGCCCGGAGCGACGCCAGCAGGAGGATGGCGCCGAGCGTGGAGGCCGCGATATGCGCGTACAGAATCGGCCGATACGGCCGCGTGGCGCCCACGACGAGCACGATCAGCCCGAGCGCGGTCCCGACGGCCAGGACGGTCGCGGCGACGGTCATGCGTCGTGAGGCCACGATCGCGTCGAATCGGCGCCAGGCGGTCACCGCGGCCCAGACGGCGAGGGCAAGGCCCAGGATGGGATGGAGGACGACGTTCGCGAGATAGACGAGCGACGCATCGGCGCGCGCGGCAAGATACGCCGCGTTGACGAGAAGCGCCGCGAATGCGCCGAGTGCGAGCCGTGAACCGGGCACGAGCACGAAATAATACCGGCACTCGCCCCGCGGTATACTGCGAATCCGTGGCATTTGTTCCGGAGGTGATATGCGTCTGATGTCGGCGATCCGCCTCGTCGTGCTGGTGTCGAGCGTGGCGGCGCTCGTGAGCGTGGTGGCGGGCGCGCAGCAGCCCGCCGGGCAGGGGCCGTATCCGCGCATGCAGCCGCTCGCGCCGCCCGACGGTCCGCGCGACTTCGAGACGATCTCGCAGCCGATCCGCGTGGCGCCGGTGGTCCGCGGCCTCGCGGCACCGTGGAGTCTCGCGTTCCTGCCGAACGGCGACATGCTCGTCACCGAGAAAGTCGGCCGGCTGCGCATCGTCCGCGGCGGCACGCTCGACCCGCAGCCGATCGCCGGCACGCCGCAAGTCCATGCAATGCAGCAGGGCGGACTGCTCGAAGTGTCGCTCCATCCGCGGTTTGCCGAAAACCGCTTCGTCTACCTGACCTACTCGAAGGCGGGCGAGCGCGGGCACACGACGGCGCTGGCGCGGGGCCGCTTCGACGGCAAGGCGCTCGCCGACGTGCAGGACATCTTCGTCGCCGACGCGTGGAGCACGGGCGGGGCGCTGCACTTCGGGTCGAAGCTCGCCTGGGGGCGCGACGGTACGCTCTTCATGACCGTTGGCGAACGCAACGACCGGACGCGCGCGCAGGACACGACGCACCACGCCGGCAAGATCCTGCGGCTGCGCGACGACGGCACCGTGCCGCCGGACAACCCGTTCGTCGGCCGCGCGGGCTTCCGGCCCGAGATCTATTCCTACGGCCACCGCAACCCGCAGGGGCTCGCCGTGCACCCGCAGACGGGCGCCGTGTGGGCCACCGAGCACGGTCCGCAGGGCGGCGACGAGCTCAACCTGATTCAGCCGGGGAAGAACTACGGCTGGCCCGTCGTCACGTTCGGCCGCGAGTACTCGGGCGATCTGATCACCAACGAGGCGTACCGCGCGGGGTTCGAGCCGCCGGTCACGATCTGGGTGCCCTCGATCGCGCTGTCCGGGATGGTCTTCTATACGGGCGACCGGCTTCCCGGCTGGAAGGGCGATCTTTTCCTTGGCGGCCTCGCGGGCTTCCAGGTTCACCGCGTGGTGTTTGCGTCGGGCGGGCCGAGGGGCCGCGAGTCGCTGCTGACGGCGCTCCGGCTGCGCGTGCGCGACGTGCGCCAGGGTCCCGACGGCTTCATCTATGTCGTCACGGACGCGAATCCCGACGGCGCGATCCTGCGGATCGAACCGTCGGCGCCGCAGCCGACGACGAGCGCGCAGCGATAACCACGACGCCACGAAGGTCACGAAACCATGCATACCATCAGTCGCCGAGATCTGCTGAGAACGGCCGGCGTCCTTGGCGGCGGTGCCGCGCTGGCGCACCTCTTCCCGTCGTCGGTTGCGCGCGGGTATGCGCTGCGCCAGCAGGCGCCGGATCCGGTGGCGGCCGCGGCCGGCGCCCGCGCGGCCACGGCCAAGACGCCGATCGAGGCCACCAAGCTCACCGACACGCTCACGATGTTCTCGGGGCCCGGCGGAAACGTCGTGGTGCTGAACGGCCCCGACGGCAAGGTCGTCGTCGATACGTTCGTGCAGGGCGCCTTCACGCCCCTCAAGCAGCGGCTCGACGCCATGGGCAGCACGCCGATCATCTCGGTCATCAATACGCACTGGCACTTCGATCACGCCGACAACAACGAGAGCTTCCGCAACGTCAAGGCGGCCGTCATCGCGCACCAGAACACGACGAAGCGTCTGTCGGAGACGCACGACCTACTGGGGATGCGCTTCCTGCCCGCCCCGAAAGGCGCGCTGCCGACGCAGACCTTTGACCAGCTCCACACATTGACCGTGAACGGCGACCTGGTCCACCTCGGCTACGTGCCGCCCGCGCACACCGATACCGACATCACCGTCTACTTCACCGACGGCGAGGTGCTGCACATGGGCGATCTCTTCTTCAACGGCATGTACCCGTTCATCGACGCGAGCACGGGCGGCAACATCAACGGGATGATTGCGGCTGCGGACCGGGCGCTCAAGCTGGCCAGCGTGGCGACGTCGGTCAAAATCGTGCCCGGCCATGGACCGCTCGCCGATCGCGGCGTCCTCACCAAGTACCGCGACATGCTGGTCACCGTGCGCGACCGCGTGGCGAAGCTCAAGAAGGCGGGCCGCACCGAGAAGGAAGTCGTCGCGGCCAAGCCGACGGCCGATCTCGACGCGACGTGGGGCAAGGGCTTCATGATGCCCGACGTATTCGTCGGTATTGTCTATAACACCTTGTAAACAGGGTCGTTCCCGATTCCGCGCAACGGGCGCCGGTGTTCGGCGCCCGGGCCATGGCGCATTGGCAGCGACGGGCCGGTCGGCGATGACGCGCTGCAGGACGGGGAGGCACCATCGAGCGTCTCGATGGCGCCGGCCGTCGTCGGCAGCTTCGACGGAATCACCAACGTCAACGGCGTGCTGCCGCCCGATCCAACGGGTGACGTCGGTCCGAACCACTACGTGCAGATGGTGAACCTGTCGTTTGCCGTCTACAGCCGCAGCGGGACGCGGCTCTACGGGCCGGCTGCGACCAGCACGCTCTGGCAGGGATTTGGCGGACCGTGCGAGACAGGCGAGCATTCGCAACCGCACGACGCGCGTGACGTTCACCGTGACGGGCGTCACGCACGCTTCGCTCGCCTACGCGTCAGCGGCGAACCACGATCCCGACGGCGATAGCACCGGCACGGCGATCACCGTGGTCAAGCCGTAACCCGTTACCTTTCGCGGGGCGCCGGCATCCCGCCGGCGCCCCGGCAAAAAAGTCCTTGCGTTCCCCGGCCCGGCCGGGCGTAGACTCTGCCCCAGCGGCGCCGCCGGGGAGGCGCCTCACCGCTCTCGCGCAGGCGGGCTTTGCGCCGTCGCTCAAGCTACGGCGGGACCCACCGTCGCTTTGGCGGAGGTGGTCACGGTCCGCGTCCCAGGGTCCCCGGAGTTGCGACCTCGTTCGGCAGCGGTTCCCCGAGGTAACTCGGCAACGGAAGGGGAGGCGGCGTGAACGCAAACGGCAGCTTCAAGGCCCAGAAGGCGCCCTGCGGTCGTCTGGTCGACGGCGAAGAGTACGAAGACCACGACGACGAGTGCGTCGTGACCCAGGAAGTCATCTACGAGTGCGGCTGCCAGAGCATCCAGCACGAGTACCACGACGGCAGCGTCAGCCGGCGGATCGTCCGGCACGACGGACGTGTGCTCGTCGACGAAATGCTCTCGGCCGAATAGCGCGTGGACGTCGTGTCCGGCGTCGGCCGGGCCAGGGGCCGAGCGAGCACGGGTGGAGAGGAGACGCGGTGACCCCTTCTTATGACGTGGTGCTGGTGGGCGGCGGCGGCGCAGGGCTGCGGGCGGCAATCGCCATCGCGGAAACCAATCCCAAACTCACAATTGCGGTCGTCTCGAAGGTGTACCCGATGCGGAGCCATACCGTCTCCGCCGAGGGAGGCGCCGCGGGCGTGATCGCGCCCGACGACAGCATCGACGAGCACATCTACGACACCATCTCGGGCGGCGACTGGCTCTGCGACCAGGACGCCGTGGAAGCGTTCGTGCACGAGGCGCCGCAGGAGCTGCTGCGGCTCGAGCACTGGGGCTGCCCCTGGAGCCGCGAGCCCGATGGCCGCGTCGCCGTCAGGCCGTTCGGCGGCATGAAGAAGATGCGCACGTGGTTTGCCGCCGACAAGACCGGCTTCCACATGCTCCACACGCTCTTCCAGACCTCGCTCAAGTACGGCGGCGTGACGCGCTACGACGAGTGGTTCGTCACGCGGCTGCTCGTCGACGACGGGCGCGTGCAGGGTGTGATCGCGATCGATCTGAAGTCGGGGCGCGTCGAGGCGATTACGGCGGGGGCGGTGATCCTCTGCACGGGCGGATGCGGCAAGGTGTTTCCGTTCACGACGAACGCCGCGATCAAGACGGGCGACGGCATGGCGCTCGCGTATCGCGCGGGCGCGCCGCTCAAGGACATGGAGTTCGTCCAGTACCACCCGACGGGCCTGCCGTTCACGGGCATTCTCATCACGGAGGCGGCGCGGGCCGAAGGCGGGTACCTGATCAACAAGGACGGCTACCGATACCTGCAGGACTACAACCTGGGCACGCCGCAGCCGCACCCCGTGCTGCGGACGATGGAGCTCGGGCCGCGCGACCGGTTGTCGCAGGCGTTCATGCAGGAGCTGGAGAAGGGGCGGACGATCCCGCTACCGGACGGCCCGGTGGTCCATCTCGATCTGCGTCATCTCGGCGAGAAGAAGATCAACGCGAAGATCCCGTTCGTCCGCGAGCTCTGCACCAAGTATCAGAACCTCGATCCGGTGCGCGATCTGATCCCGGTGCGTCCGGTCGTCCATTACATGATGGGCGGCGTGGACACGGACATCAATGGCGCGACGCCGCTGCCGGGCCTCTTCGCCGCGGGCGAGGCGGCGTGCGTGAGCATCAACGGCGCGAACCGGCTCGGATCGAACTCGCTGCCCGAGTGCCTCGTCTTCGGCGCGCGGGCGGGGCGTGCGGCGGCCGAGTACGCGTCGCGCCAGCCGCCGGTCAACCCGCGCGTGATCGCGCAGAAGACCGACGAGCACCGGCGGCTCGAGCAGGAGCTGTTCAGCCGAAAGGGGCGCGAGCGCATCGTGACGCTGCGCGAGGAGATGCAGAGGACAATGGAGGCGAGCGCCGGGATCTACCGCGAGGCCGCCTCCATCCGGAAGGGCATTGGGGAGCTGCAGCGCCTGCAGGAGCGCTACGCGGACATCGTGATCGAGGATCACAGCCGGACGTTCAACACGGAGCGGGTCTCCGCGCTCGAGCTCTCGTTCCTGCTCGACATTGCGCAGACGATGCTGACCGCCGCGCTGGCGCGTGAGGAGTCCCGGGGCGCGCATCAGCGGCGTGATTTCCCGAAGCGCGACGACCAGCGGTTCCTGGCGCACGCGCTCGTCTCGCGCACTGACGACGGGTCGTGTCGTCTGGAGTATGTGCCCGTCACGATTACCCGCTGGCCGCCCGCCGAGCGGGTTTATGGGGAGGCCGCACCGCATGTCAAATCGGATAAAGCTGCAGATCGCCCGCTATCGTCCGGAGCAGGAGTCTGAGGCGACGTTCGACGAGTACGAGGTTCCCTACACGAAGGAGTCGGCGGTCCTCGACGGCCTCAACTACGTAAAGGATCGCCTCGACGGCACGCTGGCGTACCGCTGGTCGTGCCGCATGGGGATCTGCGGCAGCTGCGGCATGGACGTGAACGGCGAGCCGAAGCTGACGTGCGCCACCTTCCTCGCCGACTATGCGCCCGGGCCGGTGCGGGTCGAGCCGCTGCGCAACTTTCCAGTCATCCGCGACCTCATCGTCGACATCGACGACTTCATGCGGAAGCTGGTGCGGGTGAAGCCGTGGATCGTGCGCGAGGTGGAGAAACCGGTCGCCGACGGGGCATACCTCCAGACGCCCGAGCAGCTCGACGAGTACAAGCAGTTCAGCATGTGCATCAACTGCATGCTGTGCTACTCGGCGTGCCCGATCTACGGGCTCGACCCGAACTTCATCGGGCCCGCGGCCATCGCGCTGGCGCAGCGCTACAACCTGGACAACCGCGACGAGGGGTCGGCGGAGCGGATGCGCGTGCTGTCGGAGCACGACGGCATCTGGGGGTGCACGTTCGTCGGCGAATGCACGACGGTCTGCCCGAAGCACGTGGATCCGGCCGGCGCCATCCAGCGCTACAAGCTGACGGCGGCCGTGGAGTCGATGAAGTCCTTCTTCGCACCCAGGGGGGCCTAGCGATGGACCAGCCCGCGGTCTCGACGCCCTATCACCCGCGCTGGCTGCGGCGGCGGGTGTCGACGTACTGGTGGCTCGGGAAGCCGGCGTACCTGCGGTTCATCCTGCGGGAGGGGAGCTGCATGTTCGTCGGCTGGTTCACGCTCTACCTGCTGCTCCTCCTGGCGGCGGTGCTCGAGGGACCGCTCGCTTACGAGCTGTTCGTCGCGTGGTCGGCAACGCCGGCCCTGCTGGCGCTGAATGTCGTGACGCTGGCGTTCGTGATCTTCCACGCGATCACGTTCTTCCAGGCGGCGCCGCAGGCAATGGTCGTTCGCCTCGGCCGCACGCGCGTGCCGCCGCAGGCCGTGCTGCTCGGGCATTACGCCGGCTGGATCGTCGTCTCGATCGTGGTTGCCTTCTTCCTGCTCGGGGCGTAGATGAGCCGTCATCTTGAACCACTGCTCTGGATGCTCTTCAGTGCCGGCGGCGTCGTCTCCGGCATGTTGATGCCGGTGCTCGTCCTCCTCTTCGGTCTCGCGTTCCCGCTCGGGTGGGTGGACGCGCCGACCTATGACGCGATTCGCGCGCTCCTTGCCAACCCGCTCGCCGCGCTCGTGCTCTTCGCGCTGGTCGTGCTGTCGCTCTTCCACTGGGCGCACCGCTTCCGTCACACGCTGTACGACGGGCTGCAGATCAAGCACCTGAACGAGGTGATTGCCGTCGTCTCCTACGGCGTCGCCATCGTCGGCTCCGGGATCGCCGCCTATCTTCTCTGGCAGCTCTCCTGACAGCCAGCCGGGTGGCGTCCGGCTTCAGCCGGACCAGTCCGTCCCTGGTGTCCGAGTTCATTCAGCTGCTCTCCAAATCGATTTGCGTGCTTGCGGTGAAGCTTCCGATGTGGTCGGGCCAGCCGATAGGTCTTACCGAACAAAAATGATCCTGGGAGTCGTCGTGGATTTCGTCGTGATGCCCTGGCCGTATGTTGTAACGACCTACATTCGGAGCCGGGGAGACGCCTGGGCCCCCCTTGCGCGACCGGGAGCCCCGCCGCCAGAGTCGGTGTGAGGCTTCCGATCCGGCCCAAGCCGGATGCTACGATCCGGCGGTGAGCCGGGGCCCAGCCGCAGGGGACCCGAGTTCTCCACTGGCCTGAGTCCAACATGGTGACGGTCGACACACCGCGACTCTGGCTCCGGCCCCTGCAGGCGTCGGATGCGGAGCCGCTGCTCGAAATCCATCAGGACCCCGAGGCCGCCAGGTACGTCCTCCAGGGCACGACCGCCGGAGGGATTACGCATGCCTGGCGAATCGTCGCGATGCTGATCGGCCACTGGCATCTCCGCGGGTATGGCCAATGGGCGGTCGTCGAGAAGGCAAGCGGCGAGGTGATCGGACGGGTCGGCCTCTGGCATCCGGCAGGAGCGCCGGCCATCGCGTTGGGTTGGATCATTCGGCGCGCTCGCTGGGGCAACGGGTTCGCCACCGAAGCTGCGCTGGCGGCGCTCACGTGGACGTGGGAGCACGTCGCGGCGGATCACATCGTCAGCGTCATTCAGCCCGACAACGCCGCGTCGATTCGCGTCGCCCAGACAATCGGCGAGCGCTTCGAACGTCACGACGTCGTGAACGGCCAGCACGTGTCCCTCTATGGCATTCCCCGGAATCATGAATGATCGCGACCAGGTGTTCCCGTCAAAGATCGACGCGTGGCTCGCGCTCGTGATCGCGGGGAGCGTCGGCGGAATGTGGCTCTCGCTCGCCCAACGAATCTGGACAGGCCGTCCCACCGACATGCTCGACGTTGTGGTTCCGGTACTCATCTCGGCGTTCGTCGTATGGATATGCCGAACTACCTACTATGTGGTGACGCCTGACACCCTCATCGTGCGCTGCGGCCCTCTTCGGCGGACGGTGCCCCTCGGTTCCGTGCAGCGTCTCCGCGCCACGCACAATCCGCTCTCGTCACCGGCGCTTTCATTGGACCGCATCGAAGTGACCTACGGCTCCCGGCGCGTGCTCATCTCGCCGCGGGACAAACGCGCCTTCGTGAATGCGATTGCCGAACGCGCGCCGGCCGTCGTGATGGAAGGCGTGCACCGGTAACCCGGCGGCCGTCTGGTCCGGTGTCCTCTTCGGCATCGTCGCGTCGCTGGACTTCGCGTCGTCATTGCTGTGATCACGTCAGGGATGCCTACAGACTCCTCGCCACGTCGCGGACATCGACCATGCAGCGAGAGCTGCAGCAGGCGGCCGACGATGGCTACCAGTATCGGGATCAGACGGTGTTCAAGACTGTGTTTGGCGGCGACGAGGTCGTCGTGATCCTCGAGCGCGACAGGGACGCTGCCGCGCAGCCGTTCGACTACAGGGTTTTTGCGACGTCGAGGACGTCGACGCTGCAGAAGGAATTGGCCGAAGCGGGTGCCATGGGCTACGAGATTGTCGGCCTGACCGTATCGAAGACGGCGTTTGGTGGCGACGAGCTCGTCGCGATCGCGAGGAGGCCACGAGTGCCGTGATTCAGGGCACAATAGGGCCGCCGTGGCCTCGATGGTTCTCGTAATTTGTGCTTCAGCCGTACTCGTCTCGTCGGCGCTCGCGCAGCCGGCGCCCAATACGGTTCTCCTTCAACCGGCACCACATATCGCGGGCGTCATCGAGGGCGGGACGATCCCGGAGATCGTCGTCCGCGGGCTGCGATCCGCCGATGATCCGCTCTGGCTGCCGGAGATTGGCCTCATCTTCTCGGAGTCGCAGGCCAACCGGATCGTACGGCTCGGTACCGACGACCAGGTGTCCACGTTTGTCGGCGACCTGTACGGTCCGCTGGGACAGACCGTCGATCGGCAGGGTCGCCTCATCTCGCTGCAGACGCAGGCCGGCTTCCGCGGTCCTCGCGTGGTCTGGCCGCCGGAGCAGGCGGCGATCGTCGCGGACAACTTCGACGGCACGCCGTTCGGCAGACCGAACGACATCGTCTCGGACGGGAAGGGCGGCGTCTATTTCTCCGATCTGCCACAGCCTCCGCTTCCGCCCGGCACCATGGCGCCGGCCGTCTACTACGTGCCGCCACGCGGAAAGCCGATCCGCGTCGCCGAGGACATCGGGAGACCGAACGGTCTGATGCTGAGCCGCGACGAGACGACGCTCTACGTCAACGACACCGCTGGCATCAACCTGTATGCACTCGACGTCCAGCCGGATGGCCGCCTCACGAATCGCCGCGTGCTCGCGACCTATGTCGGACGGGATACGAGCGTCCCGCCAAGCGATCCGCCGCGCTCCAACGCGGACGGCCTGACGATCGACGACGAGGGCCGGCTGTACGGCCTGACGGAGGCGGGCATCGAGGTCGTCGGCCGGAACGGCAATCATCTCGGCGTCATCCCGGTCTGGTGCATCACGCGCCGCTGCCAGAACCTGTCGTTCGGCGGGCCCGACAAGCAGACGCTGTACGTCGCCGGCGGCGGGACGCTTCTGCGCATCCCGATGCTCGCGCGCGGGCTCCGCGGCCGCGTCAAATAGACGTCAAATAGACGGACTGGGCGCGTCGGCCGCCCTTGGAGTAGGCTATCCGCCGCAAGGAGATCATCATGAGAAGGACACTGACCTCTCTTCTACTCGTCGCGTTCGTGTTCACCGCCGCAGCCAGCGCATTGGCGCAGCAGAAGCCGCCCGCCCGCAGCATCGAGAACATCACGGGCCAGCTCTACTGGGCGCACAACGACAACCACCGCACGGTCTTCCTGGTGACGCCGGAAGGCATCATCATGTCGGACCCGATCAACCGCGACTTCGCGCGCTACCTCAAGCAGGAGTTCGCCACCCGCTTCAAGCAGCCGGTCCGCTACGTGCTGTACACGCACAAGGACTGGGACCACGCTTCGGGCGGCGTCGTCTTTGCCGACACGGCCACCTTCGTCGGCCACGCGAACATGCGCGCGGGCGTGGCGCTGCCGGGCGGCACGCCGGCGCTCCCGGCCGACGCGGTGAAGATGGACGCCAACCGCAACGGCCTGATCGAGCGGAGCGAGGCGACGGGCGCGACGGCCGACCGCTTCGATCTGTTCGACTTCAATCGCGACGGCATTCTCACCGCGAACGAGCTGATTCGCGGACCCGTCAATGACGTGCATCTGCCGTCGGTCACCTTCCGCGATCGCCACACCGTGACGCTCGGTGGCAAACGCGTCATCATGATCCCCCTGGGCACGGCGCACACCGACGACAGCACCGTGCTCTACTTCCCCGACGAGCGGACGGTCTTCAGCGCCGACGTGATGCAGGTCAAACGCCTGCCGCAGAACATCACACCGTCGGTGGGCGCCTACATCGATGCGCTGCGGACGATCCAGTCGCTCGATTACGACCACGCAGCCACGGGCCATGCGGTGAGGGGGACGAAGAAAGACGTCGCGCAGTCGCTGCAGTACCTCGAGGATCTGTCCAAGGGCGTCGCGGCCGGCATCGCGGCCGGCCGCAGTCTGCAGGACATCCAGAAGACGCTCACGCTCGACGCCTACAAGGGATTCGAACGCTGGGACACGCACCGGACGGTGCACATCGCGCAGGTGTACGAGCTGTTGATGGGCACACAACGGACCGGAGCGACGCCGACGAACTAACCGACTGGCACGGGACGTCGGAGGAGGATGGATCTGTGGCGCTCTCGCCCGTAGCCGTCGTCGAGCGCTATCTCCACGCGCTCAAGCGCGGGAATCTGACCGACGTCCCGTTTGCCTCCGATGTGGTGTTTCACGGCCCGCTGTCGCCACGGCTGACGGGCCTCGATGCGGTACTGGAACTCCTCGAGCAGGTGCTCCCGGTGATTCGCGACGTGCGGATCGAACGGCACATTGTCGACGGGGAGTACGTCGCCACGATGCTCGAGCTCGACACCGCGTTCGGCGTCATTCCCGTCTGCGACTGTTTCCACGTCGTGGACGGACAGTTGAAGCAGATTCGACCGTTCTACGATCCGCGGCCGATCCTCGAGGGGATGGCGCGCCAGCGCGTCGAGGAAACGGCCTGACGCCTGTGAGGAGGCCGCCTATGCGCATCGCCGCGATCGCCGTGGTCGTCATCGGACTGGCTGCAGCCGTGACCGCGCAGCCGCCGCCGGGGCCCGCCTTCGAGCACCTCGGCACGCTGAGCATCGACACCGGCGCACGTACGGTCGTGGAGCACGGTCCGCAGGGGACGCGCACCATCGTGCAGATCACCGGCGGCCGCTTCGACGGGCCGCGCCTCAAGGCGACCGTGCAGGGGCCCGCCGGCGACTGGATCACCAACCGCGCCGACGGCAGCTACAAGCTCGACGTGCGCTTCACGCTGCGCACCGACGACGGCGCGCTCATCCTCGTGACGTACAACGGCGTCGGCGAGACGACCCCGACCGGCGCGCGGCTGCGGGCGGCGCCGCTCTTCGAGACCGGCGATGCGCGCTACGCGTGGCTGACGAAGCTCCAGGCGATCGCCGTCGGCGAGCGTGTCGGCACCGCGGTCAAGTACGAGATCTACGCGCTGAAGTAGCGATGGTGCCGATCAGCCGCCGGACGTTTGGCCGAACACTTGGCATGGCGGCCGTCGGCGGCACGCTGGCGGCCGATGCCGCATCGGCGGCTCCGGCGCAGTCGGCCGCGAGAAAGCCCGTCAGCCCGGACGGCCTATGCGATCTCAGCGCCACCGATCTGCTGGCACTGCTGCGACGAAAGGACGTCTCGGCTCGTGAGGTGATGACGGCGCATCTTGCGCGGATCGAGCGCGTCAACCCGAAGGTCAACGCGATCGTGACGCTCGTGGCCGAGCGTGCGCTGGCCGACGCGGCGCGCGCCGACGAACAGATCGCCCGTGGCGAACGGGTCGGCGTCCTGCACGGTCTGCCCGTCGCACACAAGGATCTGGTCGACACGGCCGGCATCCGCACGACGAGAGGGTCGCCGTTCTACCGCGACCACGTTCCCACCCGCGACGCGCTGATCGTGACGCGCATTCGTGCGGCCGGCGCGATCACCTGCGGCAAGACGAACACGCCGGAGTTTGGCGCCGGTTCGCAGACGTTCAACCCCGTGTTTGGCGCGACGCGGAATCCGTACGACCCTACGAAGACCTGCGGGGGGAGCAGCGGCGGCGCGGCCGTGGCGCTCGCCTGCGGGATGGTGCCAATCGCGGATGGCAGCGACACAGGTGGATCCCTGCGCAATCCCGCGGCCTTCTGCAACGTGGTCGGCATCAGGCCGTCTCCGGGCCGCGTGCCGACGGATGCCGGAAGCTGGTCGCCGCTGTCGGTCTCGGGGCCGATGGCGCGGTCGGTCGCGGACGTGGCGCTCTTTCTGAGCGCGATCGCCGGCTACGACGCGCGCAGCCCGCTGGCGCTGGCCGACGACGCCGCGGGCTTCCGCGCGTCGCTCGAGCGGAGTCTCAAGGGCGTGCGGGTCGCCTGGTGGCAGACGCTCGGCGGCATTCCGTTCGAACCCGAGATCCGCCGTGTCGTCAACGAGAACCGGCGCGTGTTCGAATCTCTCGGCTGCATCGTCGAGGACGCGGAACCGGATTTCGCGGGCGTCGACCAGGCGTTTCCGACGCTTCGGTACGCGGCCAATCATCCGCAGTACGCGGCGCTCGTGCGGCAGAACCCGGCGTGGGTCAAGGACACGATCAAGTACGAGGTGGAGCAGGCCGAGCGCCTCACCGCAGCCGACGTCGGACGCGCGCTCGCGCGGCAGACGCGGATGTACGCGCAGAGCCGTGAGTTCTTCGAGCGCCACGACTACTTCGTACTGCCGGTGACGCAGGTGGCGCCCTTCGACGTCGACGTGCCGTATCCAACCGAGATCGCCGGAACGAAGATGGCGAACTACCTCGACTGGATGCGCTCGTGCTGGTACATCACGTTCATGTCCAACCCGGCGATTTCGGTGCCCGCCGGCTTCACGACGGCCGGACTGGCCGTTGGTCTTCAGATCGTCGGCCGCCATCGCGACGAGTGGAGCGTGCTGCAGATCGCGCATGTGTTCGAGCAGGCGACGCAGCACGGCGGGAGACGCCCCGTACTGTAGCGACAACCCGGAAGCTCTCGGTCAGGCGCAGACCCGTCCATGCAGGAGGTGAAGCATGTCGCTGACAACCGCATCAATCCAGGATCAGAAACGTGCGATCGAGAACTGGGTGACCCACTGGTCTACGCATGACGTCCCGCGGCTGCTCGCGTTGTTTACCGATGACGTGATCTATGAGGACGTCACGATGGGCGCGGTCAATCGCGGTCCGGCCCAACTCCGGGCATTTGCCGAAGGGTTCTTTTCAGGGTTTCCCGACGTGACCTTCGAGCTCCAGTCCAGCAGCAGCGACGGCGTCGGCGGCAGCGCTGAGTGGATCATGCGCGGCACACACCGCGGCGATTTGCCGGGGATGCCAGCGACCGGCAAACGCGTCGAGGTCCGCGGCGCCTCGATCTTCGAGTTCAGCGGCGACAAGATCCGCCGATGCTCCGACTACTGGGACATGGTGACGTTTCTCAGACAGCTCGGCCTGATGCCCGCGGCATGAGGCGCGTCTGCTTCGGGTGATCTCTCCGTCTCCTCGACCGCGGCGGTTCGCTGCTGCGCTCGCGGCGGCCGCCGCCGTCATCCTGTCGGCACCTTTCGCGCAGCAGCTCTTCACGGACATCAGCACCCGGTGGCCGGCGCAGTCGCGCGCGCTCGGCATCGCGGCCACGGCCATTCCGGCGGCTGTCGTGTGTCTGGTCGCACTCTGGCGCATCCGCGATCGACGTCTGCTTCGGTACAGCATCGGTGCACTCGGCATCGGCGGCGGGGTGGCCTATATCGTGGTCGCCGACCTCACCTTCGCGGAAAGCTTTCACTTTGCGGAGTACGGCGCGCTGGCCATCCTGTTCTACCGAGTCTGGAGCGGCGTCGACGACTGGTCGCTGCTCGCTCGGCCGCTGCTGGCCGGCGTCATCGTCGGCTGCGCCGACGAGTGGTTTCAGTGGTTCATCCCGATTCGCGCGGGGGAAGCGCGCGATGTCGCCATCAACCTGGCCGCGAGCGCGTCCGGGCTGTGCGTCGCTGTGGCGCTCGAGCCGCCGGCCCGTCTCCGTCGCACGCTCGATCGGCGGTCGCGCCGCGCCGTCGTGGCCTGGTCGGCGGGGGCGCTGGCCGCATTCGGCCTGCTCTTCCAGACCGTGCACGTCGGTCACGACGTTCACGATCCCGAGATCGGCGTCTTCCGCTCCCAATACAGTGCGACGGAGCTGGCGGACGCGGCGCGGGATCGGGCGGCGCGCTGGCGGGAGCGGCCGCCCGTCGTACAGCGGCGCCTCTGGCGGGAAGACCACTATCTCACCGAAGCACTCTGGCACGTGCGGCAGCGCAACGATGCGTGGGCGCGCGGCGACATGACGACCGCCTGGCGCGAGAACCGCATCCTCGAAAAGTTCTTCGCGCCCGTGCTCGAGACGCCCACGTACGCGGATCGCGCGGGACACCGATGGCCGGCGGAGCAGCGCGCCGAAGCCGCCGCCCGCGTCGGCGGCGCCGCGCAGCCGTCGGCGAGCGACGCCTACGCGTATCCGCTGTATACGTGGCCGACGCTCCTACTGGGTCGTGTCAACAGTCGGTGATGGCATTACGTCAATCTGCTGACCGAGATTCCTCGGGCCGTTCCATCGGAACGGCCCGCCTTACGTTTCGAACATAGGCTCCTGGAGTCGTGCTGCTGCTGCTCAAACTGATCGTCGCGCCGACGCTTGTCGCTGCGGTCACGCTCGCGGTCAGACGCTGGGGGCCGGTCGTGGGCGGCTGGCTCTCCGGACTGCCGACCGTGGCCGGGCCGGTGCTCGTCTTTTTCGCGGTGGAGCAGGGGACCGCGTTTGCCGCCCGCGCGTCGCACGCCACGCTCGCGGGGCTGATCGGCACCGTCGTGTTCACGACCGTCTACGCGCTGACGTCGACGCGCCTGCCGTGGGCGGCGTGCCTTCTGACAGGGTGGCTCGCGTTCGGCGCGACAGCGGCGTCGCTCTACCTCGTTCAGCCGTCGCTCGTGGTCAGCCTGGTCGCGCTGTTTGCCGCGACCGTGGTCGGGCGGCGCATGCTGCCGCGCGTCGAGCCGCCGGCCGGACCCGCCGCGGCGCCGCCGGGCGATCTGGCGCTGCGCCTGCTGGCGACGGCGACGCTTGTCGTGGTCCTGACGGCGGTGGCGAACAGGCTGGGGCCGCTCCTGAGCGGTTTGATCAATGCCTTTCCGGTTCTGACGACGGTCATCACCGCGTTTACACACGCGCAGCGGGGGAGCGCGGCGACGATCGCGTTCGTCCGCAGCTTTGTTCAGGCGATCATCGGCTTCGGCGCATTCTGCTTCGCCCTGGCGCTCACGGTGGATCGGCTCGGTCTCGCGCTCGGCCTGACCTGCGCGCTGGCGGCCCAATTTGCCGTCAGTGGGCTTCTTTTGGCGTACACTACTGGACCGTATCAGCTAATGCGCTATTACCAGCGACAGCGTTTCGACCGCGGGTCTCGTGGCCGCGACAAGGGAGCGGCCAGCCGAGGTTCGCGAACGACGTACCAGTAAGCGCGCACCGCTCGGTGGCTGAACGGCGTACGGTTCCACTCATCCTGCTGGCCGTCGCGCTCGCAGGGATCGTGACGTTTGCACAGGGCTTTCGGCTGATCGACACCGTCGGGTTGCTCGTCTGCGGCGTCGTGGCCGGCGCGGCGCTTGCCGCGCTCGCGCGGCGCCGCTAGTCGTGGAGGCGTTATGAGGCGTTTCGTGTTCGCGATCTTCGGGGTGGCGCTGGCCGTCACGTCCGGTGCCGCCTGGGCCCAGGAGCACGTGCATGGTCCGGCGAGCGGCATCGCGCATGGCATTCCGCGCATTTGCACGGGCCCGACCGTGACCGCGGTGGCTGACGGCGCGTGGTCGAGCACGGCGACATGGTCGACCGGCCGCGTGCCGGCCGCGGGCGACAAAGTCCTCATCCGGACCGGTACGCGCGTCATCTACGACGCGTCCAGCGATGCCGCGATCGCGTGCGTCGACATCGAGGGCGCGTTGACCTTCCGCACGAACGCGAACACCCGTCTGACCGTCGGCACGATCACCGTCCTCGAGTCCGGCCGTCTCGAGGTGGGCACGCCGGAGGCGCCGATCCCGGCCGACGTCACCGCGGAGATCGTGATCGCCGATCAGCCGGTCGATACGACGCGCGACCCCGAGCAGCTCACCGTCGGCATCATCGGCCTCGGCACGGTGCGGATGCACGGCGCCCCCAAGACGCCGACCTTCAGCCGCGTCACTGCCGAGCCGCTCGCGGGGCAGACGGCCCTTCGGCTCGAGCAGGCCGTCTCGGGATGGCGCCCCGGTGACAAGCTCGTCGTCCCCGATACGCGGCAGCTCAAGCGCAACGAGCGCGGCAGCGAATACGTCCGGCAGTGGGAGGAGCTGCAGGTGGCGGCCGTGTCCGGCGACACCGTCACGCTGTCCGCACCGCTCGCGTTCAACCATCGCGGCGCGCGCAACGCCGCGGGCGAGGTCGAGTTCCTGCCGCACGTCGGCAACGTGAGCCGCAACGTGATCGTCCGTTCGGCGAACGCCGCAGGGACGCGCGGCCACGTCATCTTCGTGCGGCATCCCGACGTCGACATCCGCTACGCGCTGTTCAAGGATCTCGGCCGCACGCGCATGGGCGTCCTGAACAACACCGAGTTCAATGCGGACGGCTCGGTCCGCCGCGTCGGCGCCAACCAGATCGGCCGGTATTCGATCCACTTCCATCATGCGTTCGGTCCGAGGAAGGGACGGGCGGACGGCTATCAGTTCACGCTCATCGGCAACGCGGTGGACGACGCCTCGAAGTGGGGCATCACGATTCACAACAGCCACTACGGGCTCATCCGCGACAACGTCGTCTACAACTCGCGCGGCGCGGCGATCGTGACCGAGGACGGCAACGAGAGCTTCAATATCTTCGAGCACAACTTCGCGATGCGGTCGGAAGGGTCGGGCGAGTTCGCGCCGCGCAGCGGCTACGGCGGCGCCACCAACGATCCGGGCGGCGAGGGCGCGGCCTTCTGGTTCCGCGGCCCGAACAACATCGTCCGCAACAACGTGGCCGCCAACGTCGACGTCTTCGGCTACGGCATCGCCGCGGGCGCCATTGAAGAGGTCCGTGTGCCGGCGTTCAAGGGGGCCGACAACAGCCAGAACGGCGAATACAAGGTGATCGACGACGTCGATACGCCGCTGCTGGAGTTCACGGGGAACGAGGCGTACGGCGCGATCCTGAACGGCGTCGCGCTCGGGTGGAACGGCACGATCCGCAACATGCGCGTGTGGCACGCCTCGCGCGACGCGGTGGCGGCCTTTCCCGCCGATCGGCTCGTCGTCGATGGTCTGACGGTCCGGGGCGACGCCGCGCTCCTCGCGGATGCGACCGAAACGCCGACCGGCGTCTGGTTCTCGAACTATTCGGCCAAGAGCGTGACCGTCCGCAACGCGGATATCCAGGCCGTGCGGGTAGGCGTTGCGAGCCCGTTCTTCCCGAATGCCTCGACGGAGCCGGGGCGAGGCGACGGCGTGGCGACGATCGAGAACAGCTTCTTCCGGAACTACGTCGGCGTGGCCGTGGCGACCGCCTACACGCCGTCGACCACGACGGCGCCCATCAAGAAGGCCGTGGTGCGGAACAGCCGATTCGAGCCGCTTCCCGGCGTGCGTCCGGCGCAGTATCCGCCCGCGGCGATCTCGATGAACTACGGCATGTCGTTCGGCGACACGACGCGCCGCGACCCGATCATCGTGTACGACTTCAACGGCACGCCTGGCGACACGTTCCGCGTCTTCTACTCGCTCGACCTGCCGGCCGCACAGGCGCCCTCGTGCCATACGCCGCGTCCGGACATCGGCGGCTTCGTCTGCGCGGGCGACGACGCCACGCAGGAGAGCCGGCGATAAGGAGTTGTCAGGTGCGTGCTCTGCTGGCGGCCGCCGTTCTGGCGGCCGCTTGTTCTGTACCGGCGCCGCCCGCCTCGTCTGAGGACGCCGGCTTCCCGCGGGGCGAGATCGTCGACCTGTCGCACGCCTACGACGCGCAGACGATCTTCTGGCCTACCTCCGACCGCTTCCGCCTCGAGAAGACGTTCGATGGCATCACGCCGCAGGGCTACTACTACGCATCGAACAATTTCTTCACCGCCGAGCACGGCGGCACGCATCTCGATGCGCCGGTCCACTTCACGCAGGGTGCCCAGACGGTCGATCAGATCCCTGTGGATCGCTTCGCCGGATCCGCGGTCGTCGTCGACGTCGTGGCGCAGGCCGACCGCGACCGCGACTATCAGGTGACGGTCGACGATCTGGCGCGGGTCGAGCGGGAGCAGGGCGAGATTCCGCGCGACGCGATCGTCCTCATCCGGACGGGCTTTTCACGGCGATGGCCCGACGCCGCGCGGTACCTCGGGACGGCCGCGCGGGGCGCCGATGCGGTGCGCGACCTGCACTTTCCAGGGCTCCATCCCGATGCCGCCCGGTGGCTCGTGGCGAACCGTCCGATCAAGGCCATCGGGATCGACACGGCCAGCATCGATTACGGCCAGTCGACGCTGTACGAGTCGCACCGCGCGCTGTTCGAGCGGAACATTCCCGTCTTCGAGAACCTGACGACGCTCGAGCGTTTGCCCGCGCGCGGCGCGGTGGTCGTCGCGCTGCCGATGAAGATCGGCGGCGGCAGCGGCGCGCCGCTCCGCGCCATCGCAATTCTTCCGTGAGATACAGGCTGGTATTGTTAGCGGTCATGGTCACAGGCGCGTCCGCCTGCGGCGCCGATGCGCCACCACTCGATCGTGCGAACGAGCCGCTCCAATGGGGGCTGGTGATACACACCGGCGCCGGCAACTTCACCCGGGAAAGCCTCGGCGACCGGCCGGCCGCCATGCGAGCGGGCATGGATGCGGCACTTCGCGCCGGCCACACGATCCTCGCGGCGGGCGGATCGAGCCTCGATGCGGTCGAAGCCGCCCTCGTCATGCTCGAGGACTCGCCGGAGTTCAACGCCGGCAAAGGCGCCGTCTTCACGCACGACGGCACGAACGAGCTCGATGCCGCGATCATGGACGGGCGCACGATGCGGGCGGGCGCGGTGGCGGCGGTGCAGCACGTGAAGAATCCCATCCGCCTCGCGCGTCTGGTGATGGAGGAGTCGCCGCACGTGCTGATGGTGGGCGACGGGGCGGAGGCGTTCGGCCGCGCGCGGGGCGGCATCGAGTTCGTCCCGCAGAGCTACTTCTACACGGAGCTCCGCTGGCAGCAGCTCCAGCGGGCGCTCGCGGCCGAGAAGGCGAAACAGGGCGCGGCGCTCACGCCGCAGCGCGGCGATGTCGACGCGGAGGAATATTTCGGCACCGTCGGCGCGGTGGCGCTCGATCGCGACGGGAACCTGGCCGCGGCCACCTCCACGGGCGGCACCACCAACAAGCGCGTCGGCCGCGTCGGCGACAGTCCCCTCATCGGCGCAGGCACCTACGCGAACAACCAGAGCTGCGCGATCTCGGCGACCGGCGTCGGCGAGTATTTCATCCGCTTCACCGTGGCGAAGGACATCTGTGCGCGGGTCGAGTACGGGGGCGTCGAGACGCAGGCGGCCGCCGACGCGGTCGTCCAGGGCGTCCTGAAGCGCGCGGAGGGCAACGGCGGCGTCATCGGCCTCGACCGCGCAGGGAACGTGATCATGTCGTTCAACACCACCGGCATGGGACGCGGCTACGTCGGACCCGACGGGCAGACGACGATCCGACTGACGGCGGATCAATGACAAGTGGAGAAGTAGAGAAGTGGACGCAGCCAGCGTGGTAGCGGCGGCGATCGTTCAGCTGGGCGGCCGACCGTAGTCCCCTGGTGCCGACGAGTGTCTCGGACCGCTTTTCAGGCCAGGACCATCCGCATGGGAATCAGCCGGCGCTTGAAGGGATCGAATACCAGACCGAGGCTTTCGAGCGTGGTCGCGCCAAGCAGCGGTTCGTCCCCGGCTTCACCAAAGATGACGGGAGCCGGTCCGAGATGACCGTCGATCTCGAAGTACGCGTCGCCCACCTTTCGCGTGACGGTCGTCCCGTCAGCCAGCGAAAACGTCACCTCTCGATAGGGGCGGAGTCGACGAGGAAGGTCACCTTGGCCTTCCGCTTCGATTCCCGGCTGGGGCGCACCGTCAACGCTTGAGACGTCAGACCCATCTCCGCCGATCATACACTCTGGAAATAGCCTCGCGTGTCCGCAGCTCTGCGTGTCATCCGCGCTGACATCACGACGCTCGCGGTCGATGCGATCGTCAATGCGGCGAACACATCGCTCCTCGGCGGCGGCGGGGTCGACGGCGCCATCCATCGGGCCGCCGGTCCGGAGCTGCTGAAAGAATGTGAGACGCTCGGCGGTTGTGCGACCGGCGACGCGAAGCTGACGCGCGGCTACCGGCTGCCTGCGAAGTACGTGATTCATGCGGTCGGACCCGTGTGGCGCGGCGGCGGCCATAACGAGGCGGCGCTCCTCGCCTCGTGCTACCGGCGATCGCTGGAGCTGGCGATCGGGCACGGCCTCGCATCGGTCGCGTTTCCCTCCATCAGCACCGGCGTCTACGGCTACCCGATCGAGCAGGCCGCGCCGATTGCGGTCTCGACGGTCCGCGAGACGCTCGCGCGCGGCGGATCGATCCACGAAGTGATCTTCTGCTGCTTTTCGACGGCGGACCTCGCCGTGTACGAGCGGCTGCTCATATAATCACGCGTCCCTGGCTGGTAGGTGGTAGCCGGCAGCCGGCAGCCGGCAGCTGGTAGCGGAGGCGGCATGCATGCTCGGCGGTGGTCTGTTTCGGCGGCGGCGATTCTCGTTGTGAGTGGACTCGCGTGGGCCGCGACAGTCGGCATTCATGCAAAGCCCGCGCAGACGCCGGCCGCGCCCGCCGGTCGGATGGCAGAACAGGTATTCGAGAACGTCCAGGTCCTGAAGGGGATTCCGGCCGACGAGTTCCTCGACACGATGGGGATGTTCGCCTCGGCGCTCCTCTTCGACTGCGTGAGCTGCCACGCGAAGGAGATCATCTCGGATCCCAAGGCCTTTTCGATCGTCACGCCCCGGATTCAACGCGCGCGCCAGATGGTCGTGATGATGAACACGATCAACAAGCAGTATTTCGGCGGGCAGCCGCGCGTCACCTGCTTCACCTGCCACGGCGGCGGCAACCGGCCGAAGACCGAGCCGAATCTCGACCTGCAGTACGGAGAGCCCGCCGACGATCCGTACGCGATGGCGTTCGTGCCGAGCCTGTATGCGCCGCCGGCGGACCAGGTGTTCGCCAAGTACCTCGCATCGGTCGGCGGCGCCGAGGCGCTCGCCATGTTCACGAGCTTTGCCGGGATCGGTACCTACGCCGGGTACGAGACCGAGCAGATGGAAGTGCCGGCCGAAGTGTACGTGCGTGCGCCGAATCAGATGACGACGATTGCCAGGACGCCGGCCGGAGTGAACGTGAAGACGTTCGACGGGCGTGCCGGCTGGCGGCTGCAGCCCGACACGCCGCTGCCGCTCATCGAGTTGAGCGGCGGCAATCTCACCGGCGCGGCGATCGAGGCGATGGTGTGGTTTCCGACCACGATCCAGCGCGCGTTCAGCCAGTGGCAGGTCGGCGTCTCCACGATCGGCGGACGGGATGTCGTCGTGCTGCAGGGTGCGAATCCCGGCCAGCCGCCGGTCCGCCTGTACTTCGACGAAGAGTCGGGCCGGCTCCTCCGCCTCGTGCACTGGCGGCCCACGGCGGTGGGCGCGGTGCCGACGCGCATCGACTATGCGGATTACCGCGCAGTTGGCGGCGCGCAGATTCCGTTCCAGTGGACGAGAACGTGGACGAACAACCAGGTGGTCATTCAACTGAAGGAAGTACGGCCGAACGTCGCGATCGACGCGTCACGGTTTGCGAGACCCGCGATTTGACACGTCCGTCTCAGGGTGATCCGACACGCGCGTCCGTGAGGACAGGGAGGGTTCGATGAGACACCCGATATCCCGCTCGATGGTCCGCAGCGCGGCGATTCTCGCTGTTCTGCTGCTGCCGCGCGTGGCGTCCGCGCAGGAAGCGGTGGTCAGCGGCGTTGTCCGCGACGCGACGGGCGGCGTGCTGCCGGGCGTCACGGTCACCGCCATCCACGAAGCGACCGGCAACACGTTCGAGGCCGTCACCGACGGCTCGGGCGCCTACCGGATTCCCGTGCGGACCGGCGGCTATCGTCTGACCGCCGCGCTGACCGGCTTCGCGACCGTCACGCGGACGGGGCTCGAGCTTCTTCTCGCGCAGGAGGCGGTCGTCAACTTCGAGCTCGGGGTCTCGTCGCTGCAGGAGTCGGTCACCGTCACGGCTGAGGCGCCGCTCCTCGACGTCACCTCCTCCACGCTCGGCGGCAACATCGATCCGCGCCAGATGCAGGAGCTGCCGCTCAACGGCCGCAACTGGATGGACCTGGCGATGCTCGCGCCCGGCAGCCGGCAGAATCAGTCGAGCGGTGCGCCGCTGATGCGGCAGGGCTACTCGCAGATCAACATCGACGGCCAGCAGGTGACGACCAACTTCATCGGGCTCGGCGACGACCAGCCGCGGTTCAGCCGCGACGCGATCGCGGAATTCGTGCTCGTCACCAACCGCTTCGACGCCACGCAGGGGCGGTCGACCGGCATGCTGGTGAACGCGATCACGAAATCGGGCACGAACATCGCTGCCGGCAGCTTCTCCGGCTACTTCCGTGACGACACGCTCAATGCGGCCGATCACATCCAGCAGCGCGTGCTGCCGTACTCGAACCAGCAGGTCAGCGCGACGTTCGGCGGACCGATCCGGCGCGACCGCATCCATTTCTTCCTGAACTACGAGTACGAGCGCGAGCCGAACACGATCACGTTCGACAGCCCGTTTCCGGCGTTCAACATCGACTACCCGAACACACGGCGCCAGCACACCGGCGGCGGCAAAGGCGACATTCAGTTCTCGCCGCAGCTCCGGCTGTCGACGCGGCTGCAGGTGTACGACCAGGTCTACTACACGGGCGGCGGCGGCACCGTACATCCGTCGAACATCCAGTTCGAGAGCCGGCACACCACGCAGTTCCTGACGACGCTGACGCAGGTGATCGGCAATCGGGCGGTCAACGAGATCAAGGGCGGCACGAGCCGGTATACGCGGCTGAACGAGCCGGTGACGCGGTGGGCGGGCGGCAACTTCCCGAATGCGGCGACCTATTCGTTCCGCACCGGCACGGCGACGCGCGTGATGCTGCGCGGCTACTCGTTCGGCGCGGGCAACATCCAGCATCACAATCAGTACAAGAGCTCGATCCGCGATGATTTCTCGGTGACCTACAGCGCGGTCGGACGGCACGCGCTGCGCATGGGCGGGGAATACATCTACGACATGTCGATCCTGCGCGGGTGCGGCACCACGTGCCGGCCCACCCTCATCGCGCAGGCCGGTGCGATTCCGGCCAACATCACGCAGGTGATTCCCGTGTGGAACGACGCGTCCACGTGGAACCTCAATCTGCTGGCGCCGATCTCACAGCGCTACGACCTGAGCATCACCGACACCAAGGCGTTCTACCGCGAAATCCCGCAGCATCTCTATGCCGGCTGGATTCAGGACGACTGGACGGTCTCGAACAGACTCACGCTGAACCTTGGCCTCCGGTGGGACATGGAGACCGGCGTCGGCGCCAAGCTCAAGCTCCCGCCCATCCTCCCGGGCGACAACCCCGAGGACAAGGACAACTTCGGGCCGCGCGTCGGCTTCGCGTACACGCTGAACGACCGCACCGTGCTGCGCGGCGGCTACGGCAAGTTCTTCGCCGAAGGGACCGCCGACGAGTACCACCAGACCCAGATCTTCATCATGTCGATCGCGCCGCAGATCCTCTACGACGGCCGCGCGGACTTTCCGACGAACCCCTATAACGGACCCGCGCCGACGCACGAGCAGATTCTGGCGCGCGCGTGCGATCTGAACGGCTCGCGCCCCGGCTGCTTCCGTCGCGAGTTCGTGCCCGAGATGGTCGACCCGTTCTTCGAGACGCCGTACAGCCATCAGGCGTCGATCGGCATTCAGCGGCAGCTTGGCTCCACGATGTCGATCGAGACGAATTACGTGTACACCGCGGGCCGGCTCGAGGAGGATTCCCGGAACGTCAACCTGAATTATGACCCGGTGACGGGCGCCAACTTCGATTACCGCGCCGTCGCCACGCTGCCGATGCCCGAGTTCGGCCGCATTCAGCTGACGTCGTTCCAGGGGTGGTCCGACTATCACGGGTGGGAGTGGGCGTTCACCAAGCGGATGAGCAACCGCTGGCAGGCGCAGGCGACCTACACGCTCTCGCAGTTCAAGGATGCCGACTCGCCGCCGTTCGCGCACGCGATCGTGAACGGGCGGCTGACCCGGCGCGAGCTCGGTTTTGCCGTGCAGCCGGACCTGGCCGCCGACTATACCCTCGCCGACACCGACCAGCGGCACCGGGCCGTGTTCAACGGCATCTGGGAGGTGGGGCGCGGCTTCCAGGTGAGCGGCCTCTACTTCTACGGCTCCGGCCAGCGGCGCCTGACCCGCTACGGCGGCGACCTGCGGAACGAAGGCGTCGCCACCTCCGCGCGGCTCCGGCCGAACGGCACGATCATGCCGCGCAACGCGCTCGTCGGCGATCCGATTCACCGCGTCGACACCCGCCTGCAGTGGCGCGCGCGCCTCGGCGGCACCCGCACGCTCGACGCGATGCTCGAAGTCTTCAACCTGTTCAACCGCGCGAACTACGGGGCGTACGTCATCGAGGAGAGCAACGCGAACTACGGCCGGCCGTCGTTCAACAACAACATCGCGTTCCGGTCGCGTTCGACGCAGCTCGGCTTCCGGTTCGCGTTCTGATCACGACACGAAGGGCACGAAGGTGACGAAGGACACGAAGACGATCACGACGAGGATCACGGCCGCGTTTCTCGTGGCGCTCGCGGCCTTCGCGGCGAGCGCGGCGGCACAGACGACGATGCCGCCGCCGGAACCCGCGAAGAGCCTCGAGGACGCGCTCTACAAAGCCGCCGACGCGCTCGGCATGCTCCGCGGGCCGCAGGAGCGCGACGGCATCGTCACCTTCGAGTTCTGGGCCACGGGGACGCTTGCGCGGCAGGGCCAGTCGTGCCAGGTGGCCGAGTATCGCGCGAGCGTACGGTATCCCGCGGCGGATCGCCGCGAGCGCTTCCCGGTGCCGGGCATGCGCGTCGACTACACGTGCGCGGACGGCGCGCAGAAACCGACGCGCCACATCGAGGTGGTCGCCGGCGAGTTCGCCTGGAATGAAACCGAGCCGGGGCGCAACGGTACGCCGGCGCCTGGAACCGCCCAGGAGCGCCTGCTGCGCGTGTGGACGCTGCCGCAGGGTGTCATCAAGGCCGCGCGGCTCGCCGGCGCGAAGGCCACATTCACGATGGAAGGGGGGAAGCCGGTCATCACGTTCCCGCTGCCGCCGCCCCTGCAGGCGGGAACCGCGAAGGCGACGCTCGACCCGGAACACTTCCTTTTTCACACGATGCCGACGGGTGTGCGGCGATATTTTTCCCACCGCGTCGAGCGCGTGGAGACGCGGCTGGGCGGCGTCGTCACCGTGACGACCTACAGCGACTACCGCGACTGGAACCCCGACGACTACAAGAGCGACGCGCTGCTGCCGGGCCGGATCGTGCAGGAGCGGAATGGCGTCCGCGTCATGGACCTGACGCTGACCAAGAGCCAGACTTATAATCCCTACGTCATCATGCCGGTGCCCGAGAACGTCCGAAAGGCAGCGGCGAAATAGTGTGCGGGAGGCGACGATGCGGTATCGAGTGGCCGGTGCGGTGATCCTGGGGGTGATGCTGTGCGCGGCGGCCGACGCGCGTGCCCACCACGCCGTCCAGGCAGCGTTCGATCAGGACGACCACGTCACGATCACCGGCGTGTTGACCAAGGTGCTCTGGATCAACCCGCACGTGCGCTGGTTCCTCGACGTCAAGGACGAGAGCGGTAAGGTGACGACGTGGACGATCTCCGGCGCCGGACCGGGCGGCTTCCGCGACATCGGGATCAGTGGCCGCGACGTCTTCAAGACGGGCCAGACCTACACGGCGATTGCCGCGCGCGCGCGCGACGGCTCCCCGAACGGCTACATCCTGACGTTCATTCTGCCGGACGGCCGCAAGATCGACTTGTGGCACCAGTACAAGTCAGAGCCGAAGTAAGGAGCGCCTCATGAGAGCAGCTCTTCTCGGGATGTCGCTCGTGGTCGCCGCGACGGTGACGACGGCGGACATCACGGCGCAGAACAAGCCGGCATCGAATGGCAGCAACGCTCCCGTCGCGACGCCGCGCATGCCCGACGGCAAGCCCGATCTCAACGGTCGGTGGGGCGGCGGCGGTGCCGGTGCGGGCGGCGCCGGCGGCGTGCAGGCAATCGAGCCGGACGGCCGCGTCCATCAGTTCGACCACTACTCCGAGTACTCGGAGGCGCTCGCCGCCGGGCGCGTGAGCCCGAAGGCGAAGATCGTCGGCCGGCAGCCGAACTACCGCCACGGGAACAACGTCTATTCGGAGCGCGACGCCGGCTTCACGCAGCGCGCTTTCGGCAATCCGCCGCTGTACAAGCCCGAATTCTGGGAGCGCGTGCAGTACCTCGACGAGAACGGGAACAAGGAGGACACGACCTTCTCCTGCTTCCCGCCGGGCGTACCGCGCCTCGGGCCGCCAATGCGCATCGTGCAGACGTCGAAGGACGTCGTGCTGATGTATCAGAACCGGAACATGTGGCGCGTGGTGCCGATCGACGGGCGTCCCCATGACCCTGAGAACGCGGGCGACCAGACGTTCAACGGCGATGCCGTCGGCACGTGGGAAGGCGACACGCTCGTCATCGACGTCGTCGGCTTCAACGACGTGAGCTGGCTCGGCTGGCCTGGCTGGTTCCACACCAACAACATGCGGGTGGTCGAGAAGCTTCGCCGCGAGGGGAACACACTGCACTATCAGGCGACGGTCTACGATCCCGAGGTGCTGATGGAGCCCTGGGAGATGGATCCGCGCGCGCTGCCGCTCAATACGAGCGACCGGCCGTACATCGAGGATCCGCCCTGCCTCGACTTCGATTTGGAGCACATGCTCACGCGAGAGCGCGGATAACCTTCACACCGGGTCTGGCGGCGCCTCGCTCGTGCGCGCCGCGAGACCGGGCCTACGAAATCGCGGCCAGTACCGCGTCGACGTGGCCGTCGACCTTCACGCTGTCCCACCGCTCGACGACTTTGCCGTCCGGTCCGATCAGATACGTGGTCCGGACGATGCCCATGTATGTGCGGCCGTAGCGTGACTTCTCCTGCCAGACGCCGTACTTCTCGGCGACCTCGTGGTCGGCGTCGGCGAGCAGCGGAAACGTCAGGCCGTGCTTCCCGGCAAACTTCGCCTTGCTCTTCTCGTCGAGGATGCTGACGCCCAGCACCGCGGCGTCGCGCCGCGACAGCCGCGGCAGGCTCGCCTGGAAGTCGCACGATTCCTGCGTGCACCCGGGCGTATCGTCCTTCGGGTAGAAATAGAGAATCACGTGGCGGCCGGCATAATCGGAGAGCCGATGCGTCCGGCCGTGCTGGTCCTTGAGCGAGAAGGCGGGCGCTTTCTTGCCGGGATCGATGAGTGGCATAGGTAGATTATCTCCATGTACGGATCGCGGGTGGCCATCGTCAGCGGCGGACGCGCTTACAGCTACGACGATCTCGATCGCGCGTCGCGGCGCGTGGCGGCGGCGCTCCTGGGACCCGCGGACGATCTGCAGGAGGCGCGCGTGGCCTTCCGCGTGGCGCCGGGATTCGAGTATGCCGCGGTGCAGCGCGGCATCTGGCGCGCCGGCGGCGTGGCCGTGCCGCTCGCGACCTCCCATCCGCCTCCGGAGCTCGAGTACGTGATTCGCGACGCGGAGGCGTCGGTCGTCGTGGCCGATGCACCTTCCGTTGCCGTCCTGGGGCCGCTCGCGAAGGCGGCGGGCGGGCGGTTCGCCTCGACCACGGACCTGCTCGGCACCCTTCAGGAGCGAGCCGATCTCCCGCACCTCGGACCTTCACGGCGCGCGATGGTCGTCTACACGAGCGGCACCACGGCGCGGCCGAAGGGCGTGGTCAGCACGCACGCCAACATCGGTGCACAGGTCGCCGCGCTGGTCGAAGCCTGGGAGTGGACGCCGTCGGACCGGCTGCTGCTCGCGCTGCCGCTGCACCATCTCCACGGGATCATCAACGGTCTTGGCTGTGCGCTGGCGGTGCGGGCCGTCTGCGAGATGCTCCCGTCTTTCGATGCCATCACGGTCTGGGAGCGGTTCGGATCCGGCGAGATCACGGTCTTCACCGGCGTGCCGACGATGTACCAGCGGCTCATTGCGGCGTGGGAGGCGGCACCGACGGACGTGCAGCGTGTCTGGTCGGACGGCGCGCGCCGCCTTCGCCTCATGATGTCGGGTTCGGCGGCGCTGCCGCTGCAGACGCTCGCGCGCTGGCGCGAGATCACCGGCCACACGCTGCTCGAGCGCTACGGTATGACCGAGATGTGCATGGTGCTCTCGAATCCGCTCCATGGCGAGCGCCGGCCCGGCTTCGTGGGGACGCCGGTGCCCGGCATCGAGGCGCGGCTCGTCGACGAGCACGGAACGATCGTGCCGGAAGGTACGCCCGGTGAGATCGAGGTACGCGGCCCTGCGGTGTTTCTCGAGTACTGGCGGCGGCCCGAGGAGACGGGTGCAGCCTTTCGCGACGGGTGGTTCCGGACTGGCGATGTCGCGGTCGTCGAGGACGGCGCGTATCGCATCCTGGGGCGGAGGGCGGTCGACATCATCAAGACCGGCGGCTACAAGGTGTCGGCGCTCGAGATCGAGGACGTGCTGCGCCTGCATCCGGCCATTGCCGAGTGCGCGGTCGTCGGCGTGGGCGACGAGGAATGGGGCGAGCGCGTCGCGGCGGCCGTCGAGCTGAGGCCGGCTGCATCGCTATCGCTCGCCGATCTGCGGGAGTGGGCGAAGACGCGGCTGGCGCCCTACAAGATCCCGCGGGCGATGCGCGTGGTGCAGGCGCTCCCGCGCAACGCGGTCGGAAAGATTCTGAAACCAGATGTCGCGTCGCTGTTTGCCGCCTCAGACGACGCCGGCAGCGCGCAGCACGGCGATGTCGCCCGGGGCGAGGCCAAGATCGTCCACTAACACCTTCTCGGTGTGCTGGCCCAATGCGGGCGGCGCACACCGGATCGCGCCCGGTGTGCCGGAGAGCTTCACCGGCGTGCCGAGCACCTGTACGGCGCCGGCGACCGCGTGGGGCAGCGAGTGAACCATCTCGCGCGCCAGGAGCTGTTCGTCGGTGAGCACTTCGTGCAGGTCGCGAACGGGTCCCGCCGGAATCCCCGCCTCATTCAGCAGCGCCATCCATTCGGCCCGGGTCCGCCGCAGGAAGACCTCTGCGACGATCGGCCGCAGCGTGCCGTAGTTGCGGACGCGGTCGGCGTTGGTGGCGAATCTCGGATCGGCCGCGTACATTTCAAGGCCCGCGACCCGGCAGAAGCGCCGCCAGAGGTCGTCGTTGCCGGCGGCGAGCACGATATCGCCGTCCGCGGCGCGGAATGTCTCGTACGGCGCAACCGTCGGATGCGCATTTCCCAGCGGCTGCGGCGGTGTGTTCGTGGTGAAGTAGATTCCAGCCTGGTAGGTGAGGAGCGCCGCCACCGAGTCGAGCATCGCGATGTCGACGTGCTGCCCCCGGCCGCTCCGCTCGCGTTCATAGAGCGCGATGAGCGTCCCTTGCGCGGCGAACAGGCCGGCTGCAAGGTCGGCGATCGCAACGCCCACCTTGTAGCCCGGCCCATCGGACGGCCCGGTGATGCTCATGATGCCGGCCTCGCCCTGGAGGACGGCGTCGTATCCGGCGCGTTCGCGGAGTGGTCCCGTGTGGCCGAATCCGGAAATCGACGTGTAGATGAGGCGCGCGTGCCGCGCGTGCAGCGCGTCGTATCCGAGCCCCATCTCGTCGAGCGTCCCCGGGCGGAAGTTCTCGACCAGCACGTCGGCACGGGCGATGAGCGCGTCGAGCAGACGGCGGCCTTCGGGGTGCTTGAAGTTGAGCGTGACGCTTTCCTTGTTGCGGTTGATGCTCAGGAAATACGCGCTTTCGCCCTCGACGAACGGAGGTCCCCACGCGCGCGTGTCGTCGCCGCTGCCGGGACGTTCGATCTTGATGACGCGGGCGCCCATATCGGCGAGCTGCATGGTGCAGTACGGGCCGGACAGGACGCGGCTGAGATCCAGAACGGTGATATCGCCAAGAGGGCCGGAGTTTGACGGCAGGGTCACTCCGTAACCCTACCTCACCGGAACGGCTTCTGCATTACACTCGTCCCATGACGCGGAGACGTCGGGCGTGGACCTGGCCCGTCGTGGCAGTGGCGCTGGTCGCCGTGGCCGGCGTCGCGGCCTACGCGCAGGGATACCGCTTCCGTGAAGGGAGCTTGGCCGCCCGGTACGCGCCGCCGCGGATGCCCGACGCGAGCTTCGTCATCTGCCGTATCGCCTACCGCAGCGTTCGCGTCGAGCCGATGGGCATCGGCTGGCAGACCGATTACCCGTTCGCAGAAATCAACCTCACGACCCGGCTCTCCGAGCTCACGAAGACGCGCGTCAGCCGCAGCGACAGCGGGCAGCCGAACCACTACGTGGTCCGGCTGACCGACGACACGCTCTTCAACTGTCCGCTCACGATGGCCTCCGACGTCGGCTCGCTGGGCTTCACGGCGTCGGAGATCGACCGCCTGCGCCTGTACTTGCTGAAGGGCGGGTTCCTGTGGGTGGATGACTTCTGGGGCACGCAGGCGTGGCGCCAGTGGTCCAACGAGATCGCGAAAGTGCTGCCGCCGTCCGAGTATCCCATCGAAGACGTGCCGATGGACGATCCGATGCTGAAGAGCATGTTCGAGGTCGCGGAGGTGCCGCAGATCACGAACATCCAGTTCTGGCGCGGCGTCGGCGGCCAGACGACCTCCGAGCGGGGACCGGACAGCACGCAGGCGCACCTGCGGGCCATCCGCGATCGCGAGGGACGCATCATGGTGCTGATGACGCACAACACCGACGTGGCCGATTCGTGGGAGCGGGAGGGAGAGGATCCGGGCTTCTTCTATCAGTTCTCGCCGAACGGCTACGCGCTCGGGATCAACGTGTTGCTGCACGCGATGACGCATTAGAGCCATACACGAGCGTCAGCACCGGGTGATGATCGGATCGATAGCGGTCCGGGATCACCCGCGTCGTCGCATCCCATCCTTCCGGCAGATCGACGAACACGTGATCGAGCACGAGGCCGCCGCTGAATGTCGGCGTCTCCGCGGTGGGTGTGTCGTCGAAGCGGCGCTGGAACAGGCGCCACGCCGACTCGCCCGGACCGAGCCACGTATTGAAGTCTCCGCCGACGATACCCGGCATTTCGGTGGGCAGCTCGCGGAGGAGCGCCTCCGCCTGTCGGCCCCGGGCGTCATCGCTCGCGAATCCCGCCTTCCACCAGCTCACCCGATTCTCCAGGTGCGTCGACACGACGAACAGCTCCTGGTCATCGATCGCAATCGCGCCGGTTACCGCGTTGCGTGGCTGTCGTTCTCGCGGAAGCAGGATCGCGCGGGCGCCGTGCAGCGGGCGGCTCGACACGATCGCGTTGCCGCGCCTGCGCGCGCCGTCGTGATGGACGGGCGCAAAGAATGCCGACCACCCGCGTACGGCGGCAAGCTCGTGCAGCTCGGAGGCGGCTTCCTGCACGGCCTCCTGCAGCAGCAGGACGACGTCGCCAGCGGGTGCCCCCACGAGACGCCCCTCCTCGATGTCCCGAACCAGTCCCGGCAGGTCGCCGCGTCCCGCGTTCATGTTCCACGTCACGACGGCGAGCCGCGCAGGCCCGGGCGGGGGCGCCGTCAGGGCGCGCGCCGTGGCGCAGCCGGACCCAGCGAGCGCCGCCGTGAGCAGAAATACGGCGCTGAGCGCAGATTGACCAACCCCGAAGTACATCGGACTCCTGAACAAAACCTGAATTAAAAAAGGTGTGGAGAGACCGAAGGCACGAACGCCGGCCCCGGTCCTCTGGTCATTATCGCCGGCCGAGCGAAGGTCCGAAACCGTGAGACCCGCTAAACTGCTGGAAAGGCAGCGTCTAGACCACTCGCGCGCAGCCCTCGGTCGGTTGCGGGGCCCGTGCGCGCATGGTATATTCGTCAGGTTCTAGTGAGGCTAGGACACCCTATCTAGCCTCAGCCGCATTGGAAGCGGCCAGCTCGGCCCTTCCTTTGGGCAGATCCCGCGGACGTGCGCGGGGGGTGCCTTCGCGATTCACACAGATAGGGTCAGTAGTTTCAGGTGCCAGATGCGGGCCATGGGTGCCGCTCTTCAGGCCTGGACAGAGATTGCGCGCGCAGGCGCATCGTTCGCCTGTACGCGGTAAGGGATATGCCGACTATCAGTCAGCTCGTTCGCCAGGGACGCAAGCGCATCGTCACGAAGACCAAGAGTCCCGCTCTGCAGACCAGCCCGCAGAAGCGCGGCGTCTGCGTGCGGGTGTTCACCCAGACGCCGAAGAAGCCGAACTCGGCGCTGCGGAAGGTCGCGCGCGTCCGGTTGACCAACGGCATCGAGGTGACGACGTACATCCCCGGCGTCGGCCACAACCTGCAGGAGCACTCGCTCGTGCTCATCCGCGGCGGCCGCGTGAAGGATCTTCCCGGCGTCCGGTACCACGTCGTGCGCGGCACGCTCGACGCGGTCGGCGTGCAGGGGCGGAAACAGGGGCGATCGAAGTACGGCGCGAAGCGCCCCAAGCAGTAGGCAGTAGGCAGTAGGCAGTAGGCAGTAGGCAGTAGGCAGAAGGTTCAGACAGATGCCACGCAGACGAGAGATTCCGAAGCGCGAGCTGGCGGCCGACCCGCTCTACAACAGCACGCTGGTCAGCAAGTTCATCAACACCGTGATGAGCGACGGGAAGCGGAGCACCGCGGAGCGCATCCTGTATCAGAGCTTCGACATCATCAAGGAGCGCACGGGCGACGACCCGCTGAAGATTTTCAAGAAGGCGCTCGACAACGTGAAGCCGAGCCTCGAGGTGAAGTCGCGCCGCGTCGGCGGCTCGAACTATCAGGTGCCGGTCGAGGTGAACCCGAACCGGCGGCTGTCGCTGAGCATCCGCTGGCTCGTCGGCTTCGCCCGGGCGCGCGGCGACGGCAAGACCATGCAGGAGAAGCTCGCCAACGAGCTGCTCGACGCGTCGAACCTGCGGGGCGGCGCGGTGAAGAAGCGGGAGGACACGCACCGGATGGCGGAGGCGAACAAGGCGTTCGCGCACTACCGCTGGTAGGACGTCGGTTGCAGTAATGCCAAGACAGACACCACTCGAACGGACGCGGAACATCGGCATCATGGCGCACATCGATGCCGGCAAGACCACCACGACGGAGAGGATCCTCTTCTATACCGGGATTACGTACAAGCTCGGAGAGGTGCACGAGGGGACCGCCGTCATGGACTGGATGGAGCAGGAACAGGAGCGCGGCATCACGATCACGTCCGCCGCGACGACCTGCTTCTGGCGCGACACGCGCATCAACATCATCGACACGCCGGGGCACGTCGACTTCACCGCCGAGGTGGAGCGCTCGCTGCGCGTGCTCGACGGCGCGGTCGCGGTGTTCGACGCGGTGTCCGGCGTGGAGCCGCAGTCCGAGACGGTGTGGCGTCAGGCGGACAAGTACCGCGTGCCGCGCATCTGTTTCGTCAACAAGATGGACCGCATCGGCGCCGACTTCAAGCAGACGCTCGACCAGATCGAGTCGAAGCTGGGCGGTAATCCCGTCGCGATTCAGCTGCCAATCGGCAGCGAGGACAAGTTCCGCGGCGTGGTCGATCTCGTCAAGATGCGGGCGATCACCTACAAGGACGAGACGCTTGGCGCCGACTACGACGTGTCCGAGATTCCGGCCGACATGCTCGCCGAGGCCAAACAGTACCGCGAGAAGCTGATCGAGAAGGTCAGCGAACACGACGACGCGCTGCTCGAGAAGTACCTCCATGGGGAGGAGATCACCGAGGACGAGATCAAGGCGGTACTCCGCAAGCGCGTCATCCACTCGGTCCGTAACGAATCGACGCCGTTCACGGTCGTGATCTGCGGGTCGGCGTTCAAGAACAAGGGCGTGCAGCCGCTGCTCGACACGGTGGTCGACTACCTGCCGTCGCCCATTGACATTCCGGCGATTACCGGCCTCGATCCGCGCGCGGCGGAGGACACGCTGCTCGAGCGCAAGGCGGCCGACGACGCCCCGTTCGCCGCGCTCGCGTTCAAGATCATGACCGACCCGTTCGTCGGTCAGCTCACGTTCATTCGCGTCTACTCGGGCGTCCTCACCTCCGGCTCCTCGGTCTACAACGCGACCAAGGCGCGCAACGAGCGCGTCGGGCGTCTGCTGAAGATGCACGCGAACAAGCGCGAGGAGATCAAGGAGGTCTACGCGGGTGACATCGCGGCCGCGGTCGGCCTCAAGCAGGTCAGCACCGGCGACACGCTCTGCGACGAGAGGAATCCTGTCGTCCTCGAGTCGATGGACTTCCCGGAGCCGGTCATCTCGCTCGCCATCGAGCCGAAGACGAAGGGCGATCAGGAAAAGCTCGGCCAGGGGCTCGCCAAGCTGATGGCCGAGGACCCGACGTTCCGCGTCCGCACCGACGAGCAGACCGCTCAGGTCGTCATCGCCGGCATGGGCGAGCTGCACCTCGAGATCATCGTCGACCGCCTGAAGCGCGAGTTCAACGTCGAGGCGAGCGTCGGCAAGCCGCAGGTCGCCTACAAGGAGACGCTCACGCGTCCGGCCGACGGCGATGGACGCTACGTCCGGCAGACGGGTGGCCGCGGGCAGTATGGCCACGCGAAGATTCATCTCTATCCTGGCGAGCCCGGCAGCGGCTACGTGTTCGAGAACGAGATCGTCGGCGGCGTGATTCCGAAGGAATTCATCAAGCCGATCGACGAGGGCATCAAGGAAGCGCTGACGCGCGGCGTGCTGGCCGGCTATCCGGTGGACGACGTGCGGATCGAGCTCTACGACGGCTCGTTCCACGAGGTCGATTCGTCGGAAATGGCGTTCAAGATCGCCGGCTCGCTGGCGTTCCAGGATGCCGCGAAGAAGGCGAAGCCCGTGCTGCTCGAGCCGGTCATGCGCGTGGAAGTCGTCGTGCCGAAGGATTATCTCGGCGACGTCATGGGTGACCTCGCCAGCCGGCGCGGGCGCATCCAGTCGCAGGAAGACCGCGGCGGCACGCAGATCATCAAGGCGCGGGTGCCGTTGTCCGAGATGTTCGGCTATGCCACGGATCTGCGGTCGCGGACGCAGGGACGCGCGACCTACTCGATGCACTTCGATCGCTACGAGCAGGCGCCGCAGAACGTGAGTGAGGAAGTGGTGGCCCGGATTCAGGGCACCAAATAGATCCCAACCCCCAAATCCCAAATCCCAAACGAATGGGATTTGGAGCGTGGGATTTGGGATTTCGAGCGGAGCGAGACATGGCGAAAGAGAAATTTGATCGGTCGAAGCCGCACGTCAACGTGGGGACGATCGGGCACATCGACCACGGGAAGACGACACTGACGGCGGCGCTGACGAAGGTATCGGCGGACC
>Ga0209172_10000664_pt1 | contig 90272 bp, 70 predicted proteins | sample LarsenN4metaG_FD_184113 | JGI IMG/M metagenome (GOLD analysis project Ga0209172, IMG submission 184113) | Hot spring sediment bacterial and archeal communities from British Columbia, Canada, to study Microbial Dark Matter (Phase II) - Larsen... ... | reverse complement strand
GCCGACGCCGAAATACAACAGCTGGATGGTGCGCACGCCGGCGTTATCCATCCAACGCTTCAGCTCCTTTAAATCCTGTCCCCAATCGAGGTTGGAATCGAGCAATATCTTGTGCCCGTTTTTCGCACCGCCGGCGAACTCGTTAAAATAAGACAGGTAGTGCGGATAAACCGCCGCCGACGCTCCGGCATACCATAAAGCCAAGCCGAACAGGCCAATCTGGACAGCGCGCGCTCTGCTCTGCCACAGCAAGGCCGCGCCGCCGCCGAGTAAGACAAAAAGAAAAGGATAAACGGGCAGAACGTGGCGGATGCCGATGTTGAAGCGGGAAAACACGGCCAGACCAAAATAAATCAACGCCGGCAGCACGAGCCACCGGTTCCACGCCCGCGGCGCCCCTTTGCGCAGCGCTGCAAGCGCGACCGCAACCAGCAAGAGCAGCGTCGGCGCCGGCGTTTTCACCAGAAACGCCACCGGGAAATAGCTCCAGAAGCCGTTTTGCGAAACCTCTCCCAGCAAGTAAGCCGAGTGCTGCCAGATCTTTAGGTTGTAAGAATAACCGGCGACCAGCGCCTCGGGCAAAAGCCGATGTTCGAGAACCGAGGCGCGGATCGCTTCGAGAGTCCGGCTGTAGGGTGGTGAGATTTGTGTCATGTAAAGGGCACGCTCAGCGCCGTCGACGGCATTGAAGCGGAATCCATAAGCCGCCCAAATAGCGCCATAGCAAGCCAGCGCCGAGGCGGCAAACAGCAAGAGCATCCGGCCGAAGGTTTGCCGGCGCTCGGCCGGCGGCTCGTTGCCGACGGCGTTCGTCCAACCTGTTTCACCGCCCCGCAAACGGCCGAGGCCGAGTGCGGCCCAAACCAGTAAGATCGCCGCGAAGGAATGTTTCGTGACCGACGCCAAAGCCAGTGCGGAAACCGCCACGACCGCGCTCGACCACGAGCCGCGCTGCACGAAGCGGCAAAAATAATAGCTGCTCAGAAAGAAAAACAGCGCCAACGGCAAGTCGCTGTGAATGATCGTGCTATGCGCCAGAACGTTCGGATCGAGGCCGTAAAGGAATAACGCAACGATCGCCGCCGTCAACCCATAAAGCTGATAACTCCATAGGCAGATGAACCACGCGAGCAGCATGCTCAAGATCAACATCTGCAGTTTGGCCGGAAAAAACAAACTCTCGGCGTCGTTTCTCGCGAAGAACATCTCTTGGGTGAGAGGATAGAACGGCCCGCCCGGTTCGGCTTTGAGCACGAGATCCCAGTACGGCGTGTACGGCCGCGGGTCGTTGATCTTGAGCCGTAGCAGCGGCAGCGCCGCCCACAGCTTGACTAGCGGCGGATGTTCCGGATTGATCCGGTAATCGTTCCACTTTAGATATGAATAACCGCCCAGGAGGTGAATCGGTTCATCGAAAGTCGGCGATTGGCGCCGCGAGGCGGTGATCGCCAGCGTGCCGAACACGAGTGCGAAGACGACAAAGGGAATCAAAATCGCGCGCGCCGAAGAGCGCGCGCCGATAGGGTTCGTTGGCTCCTTGCCAATCTGATCGGGGCGATTCATGGAGTTTTGGCTCGATCCAGAACGGCAGGACCACCGCCCTCCTGGCGCGAGGGGCTACTCCTTCATCAACCGAAGCGCTTCACCGTAGTGGCGCAAAGCTTCGGCTTTCTTTCCCTGTGCCGCGAGCACCTGTGCGAGCCTTTCATGCGCCGGCGCGAAGCTGCCGTCGACACGGAGCGCTTGCCGGAAATACTTTTCCGCTTCCGCGAATCGGTTTTCGGCCGCATAGACGCTGCCGAGGTAAAAGCTCGCTTGAGCGGAGTCCGGCTCGAGTTTAACGGCGTTTTCTAGCGGTTCGATCGCCGCGCCGGCTTCGCCTCGCTTGGCCAACGCAACACCAAGATTGAGCTGAGCGCGCGCGAGCCCCGGATTGAGCGCCACGGCTTTTCTGAAGTGCTTCAAGCCGGTCTCCATATCGCCCTGCTCGGCGCGCACTTGGCCATAATTGCTGTGCGCCTCGGCGTCATTGGGTAAAAGTTCGAGGGCCGCTTCGAAGTGGCGCTCGGCCAAAGCGAAACGGCCCTGCCTTGCATGCAAATTTGCCAGGTTGTAATGCGCCACGCCAAAGCTCCGGTCGACTTCAAGCGCGCGCCCGGCGCTCGCGATCGCGGCGTCGAGCCTTCCTTGTTTAGCGTAAGCGTTCGCTAAATTGTTGTAGCCCGCGGCGCCGGCTCCGCTATGGGGTCCGGGCCAATTTAGGATGACGCCTAGCCCAATCAAGACGCAGCACGCCGGCACGGCCCTGCGCCAAGCCCGCCGCCGCAGCGCCGATGCCAGTTCGATGGCGCCCGCTCCGGCGAAGATCGCAAGAAGCGGCACCAGCGGCAAACGGTAGCGGCCGAACACATAGAATAGCGCCACGCTCAAGGCCAACGAGAGCATCATGCCGTAAAGCAGCCAGAGTTCGCGCCAGCGCCGCCATGTGAAAAGCACCCCAACGCCCGCCAGAGGGGCAAGCGTGCCCAAGTGGCTAAAAGACGCCAGCAAAGCCAGCAGCCACGACCAGCCGAGATAAATGTAAAAATCGTCCGAGTCTTCGATTTCACGGCTGTGCCAAACCAGCCACCACTTCCAAGCCAGCAGGCGCAACCACTCGAACGGCTCCGCGGCAATATACTCGAGCGCGCGCTCGAGCCAGTACGCCGACACCTCTCCTGCGCTCAGGGCGTGTCCGCGGGCGCGCTCCGCTAAACGCCTGGCGTCGGGGCCTTCGAGCTGATGCTCGCCGATCAGTTTTCTGATCGAGCCGTAAGTGCCGTCCGCCGCGGGATGGTTGCCGATAAAAAAATTGGCCCCCAATTGAGACGTGGTGAGCTTGAACTCGCCGCCGCGAACCAAGTTGCGCCAACCTACCGGCAAGAGGACCGTCAACAAGCCGGCGCAAAATAGCGCCGAACGGACAGCGCAAGCGGCGCGCGTTCGATGGTCTGTTTGGAAGCACAGCCAGACGGCGATCAAGGGCGCCAGAATCAGTGCGTTTTCGCGCGACAAGCCGAGCAGCCCAAGCAGCGCCCCGGCGCCGAACCATCGTCCCCCATGTTCGGCGTCGACTTTGAAAATTAACCAAAGCAGCAGTGACAGCAGCGCGAGATCGAGAATCGACTTTTCGATCAGACCCTCATAGAAAATCGACGGCGCGTAAATCGCCAGCAGCGCGCCGGCTGCGATGCCGGCGGGTCGAGAAAACAGTTTTTCTCCGACGCAGAAAATAAGCGCGCAAGAAAATGCGCCGAGCGCCACCTGCAACAAGCGCAGGCGCCAGAGATTAGCGCCGTGGAGCCATTCTAGCGAGGCGAGGAAGTACGGATAAAGCGGCGCCTGATAAAAGACGCCTTGGCCGAGCCAGTCTCCCGCCGCGATCCGCTCCGCCCACTCGTAGTAGGTCCTGCCGTCCCCGGCGAGATGGTAAAAGAGCGGGATCGACTCGATCTGAAAAAGATAGACGAGCCGAATGAGCAACGCGGCGGCGAAAATCACCCCAAACCAGAAAGCGGTACTCGCGCGTTCGACGTCGCTCGCCGTCGCCATGGCCGCGCGGCGGCGTTCGGCGCGCGGCTTTTCGGTCAGCCGTGCCGATGATTTATTCATGATGCGGGTTGGGCCAGAGGCGCGCCGCAGCCGAAGCGGCTTGGCTCATGGAAAGCGCGCGAACGGCTTGCTTTTTGGCAGATTATTGCGTTTCAATTAGCGAAACCTTTTCACCGGCCGCGGCGGTTTCGCCGCGCGCGAAGGATGCTCGCCTGTTAGAAAACCCCGGGTTTTCTCGATGGGTTCAGGCGGGAATCCTTACCCTGTAGGTTCATCGATGGCATATAACAGCCTGCAAGATTTCGTTCAAGTTTTGGAACGCAGCGGCGATCTCAAGCGGATCCAACATCCGCTCAGAGCAGAACTTGAAATCACCGAGGTCGCCGATCGCGTCATGAAGTCCGGCGGACCGGCGCTGCTGTTTGAAAATGTCGTCGACAAAAAGATGCCGGTTTTGATCAACGCCTTCGGTTCGATGAAACGCATGGCCTTGGCGCTCGGCGTCGACAACGTCGAGACCGTCGCCGCAGAGATCGCTCGGCTGATTCAGACCCGACCGCCCCGCTCGTTCAAAGAGAAGCTCGCCATCATGAGTGAATTGGTGAAGCTTGCGGGAATCCCTCCCAAGCTGGTCAAGGAAGGCGCCTGCCAAGAAGTCATCGAGCGCGAGCCTGATCTCGGCATCTTGCCGGTGTTGACCTGCTGGCCCGGCGATGCCGGACCGTTCATCACCCTGCCGATGGTTTTCTCCAAAGATCCGCGATCCGGCACGCGCAACGTCGGGCTTTACCGCATGCAGGTTTTTGATCAACGCACCACCGGCATGCATTGGCATTTGCACAAAGTCGGCGCGCGCCATTTCGAGCAGCAAAGAGAAAACTCCGGCCGTCTGCCTTTGGCCGTCTGTCTCGGCGGCGATCCGGCCATGATCTATGCCGCCACCGCGCCCCTGCCGCCGCAGATCGATGAAGTTTTATTCACCGGTTTTCTGCGCAAAAAAGCCGTCGAACTGGTCAAGGCGGTAAGCGTCGACATCGAGGTGCCGGCCAATGCGGACATCGTTATCGAAGGATATGTCGATCCGGCGGAGCCGCTCCGCCGCGAGGGACCGTTTGGCGATCATACCGGATTTTACTCCCTCGCCGACGACTATCCGGTCTTCCATGTCACCTGCATCACGCGCCGGCAGAAGCCGATTTATCCGGCGACCATCGTCGGCCGCCCGCCGATGGAAGACGCCTACCTCGGCAAAGCGACCGAGCGCATCTTCCTGCCGTTGCTGCGGGTCACGCTGCCCGAGATCGTCGATATGAACCTGCCCGTGCACGGCGTGTTTCACAACCTGGCGGTGGTCGCCATCAAAAAAGAATACCCAGCTCACGCGCGCAAGGTCATGCATGCGCTCTGGGGTCTCGGCCAGATGATGTTTACCAAGATCCTCATCATTGTCGATCACGACGTCAACGTGCAGGATCTCGCCGAAGTCACCTGGGTGGTGGGCAACCACATCGATCCGAAGCGCGACGCGGTGTTCGTCGAAGGGCCGGTCGATGTTCTCGATCACGCCGCGCCGCTGCTCGGATATGGCTCGAAAGTCGGCATCGACGCAACGCGCAAATGGCCGAGCGAGGGATTCGAGCGCGACTGGCCGCCTGCCATCGTCATGGACGAAAAGACCAAACAGCGCATTGATTCAATCTGGAGCAAGTTGGGACTATGATCGGCACTCTCGGACAATCGACCATCGCCCATCTAAAGGATAAGATACGTAGCTATGCGAGCCTGGTGCGGTTTTCGCACACGGTCTTCGCCATGCCTTTCGCCATGGCCTCGCTTGCTTTGGCATGGCCCCGCCATCCCGTCAGTCCGCGCGCCCTGCTCTGGATCGTCCTCGCCATGGTCGGGGCGCGCACCGCGGCGATGGCGTTCAACCGCATCGCCGATCGTAAATTCGACGCGCGCAATCCACGCACCCAGAGCTGGGAATTGCCGCGCGGCGCGGTCGGAGTGCCCGAAGCGGTTATTCTAACGGTGCTATCATCGCTGCTGTTCGTCTATGCCGCCCTGCAGCTGAGCTGGCTCTGTTTTCTGTTGTCGCCGCTCGCGCTGCTGATTGTTTTCTTTTACTCGTTGACCAAGCGATTCACCTGGGCGGCGCATTTTTTTCTCGGTCTGGCGCTTTCCATCGCGCCGATTGGCGCCTGGCTTGCGGTCGCCGGAGCGGCGATGACCTGGGCCGAGTTGTTGACTCCTCTATTGCTCGGACTGGCGGTGCTCTTTTGGCTCGCCGGCTTCGACGTCATCTATGCTCTTCAGGACCGTGAATTCGACCGCACTCATGGACTTCATTCGATCCCGGTCCGTTTCGGCATCGAGCGCGCGTTGCGCTTATCGAGCTGTTTTCACGTTGTCACCGTGTTCTTTCTCGGCGCGGTGGGACTCTGCGCGCAAACCGGCGCCGTCTATTGGCTCGGCTTCGCGGCAGTCGCCGGGGTGCTCTTTTGGGAGCATCGGATCATTACCCCAAACGATCTCAGCCGCATTAACAAAGCGTTCTTCGATCTCAACGCCTACGTGAGCATCGGTTATTTTCTCGCCACCGTCGTCGATCGAGCGATCTTCTCCGGCGGCGGGTCTCTCTGATGAAGCTCGCGCTTGCCGCAATCCTGGTCGGCCTCGGCGCCTTTGGCGGTTTTGCCGCCGGCGTGTTGGGATTTGGCGGCGGCGTCTTGATGTTTCCGTTGCTTTATTACGTTCCCCCGCTGTTCGGCATAGCCCCGATGGAGGCGCAAACCGTCGCGGCGACCGTCGCCAGTCAAGTGTTTTTTTCCACTCTGAGCGGCGGCATCGCTCATTTTCGCAGCGGCCGGGTAAAAACCAGACTGGCTTTCACGGCCGGGTCCGTCTCGGCGGCGAGTTCATTTGCCGGCGCGATCGCGTCAAGTTGGGTCTCCGAGCGATTCCTTCTAGTGCTCTTCGGAGCGGTCACCGTGCTAGTCGTGCTGATCATGTTTTTGCCGGCCCCGAACAAGAGCGAAGAAGACAGTTTCGATGAATTGTCCGTGCCCCGCGTACCCCTGTGGTTTTTTTCCTTGCTGAGCGGCGTTGTCATCGGCTTTTTGGGCGCCGGCAACTTCATCTTCGTTCCGGTCCTGATCTATCTCCTCCGCGTACCCACCAGAAGCGCCATTGGCAGCAGCCTGGTCATCGCGATGATGAATACCGCCAGCGGATTTCTCGGCAAACTCGTCAGCGGCCAGCTGCAATGGCTGGAATCCGCCTGCGTGGTCGCCGGAGCACTGCTGGGCGCGCCGGCGGGCGAGCGCGTCCATCGGCTGCTTTCCAGTATCGCCCTGCGCCAGATCTATGCCGCCATGGTAACTTTGATCGCGGTCAGAGTCTGGCTGACGATCTTCGGCTTCGATCGATAAATGGAGTCTACGGCTTCCATGTCGTGCGCTCGAGCGCTAGGGCTAAGGAATTCATTGGTTCGTGGCCGCAAGGCTAAAGCGCGGGTCATGGAAAGCGCGGCTATCCGAAACGAAAGGTCGCATTCAGGCCCTGCACATCAAAATAGGCGCCACTGGCGCGCTGATCGGCGGCGCTATGGCTGAGCCCTCGCAACGGCGCGCGCGCGCCCGACAGCCAAAGAACCCTGCGCCGATCGTGCAGCCCGCCCGCTTGAATTTCTCTTGGCTTCGACAAACGACCTGGTTTGTCCTTACCGCGCTCGCGCTATCGTTTTATTTGCACTTCAATTCCGACAACTTTGCCGATCCGGATAGCTTCTATCATTTTCGCCATGGCGCGCTTTACGCCACCACCGGCCCCTTCGCCGCGGAGTTCCCGTGGGCGCGTTATTCCGTGATCGGCCGCTTGGCCGCGGACATTTGGTACGGCTTCCATATCCTGCTGCTCCCCTTCGCCTGGTTCGGCGATCCGCTAATCGGCATGCGCCTGGCCGGAATGCTCGTGACCGCTGCCTTTCTCGTGGCGGTTTACTGGGTTTGCCGGCTCCTGGAGGTCAAAGCCGCGCCGCTTTGGCCCTTCGTTCTTCTGTTTTCCTCCGCGTTCTTGCTCCATCGTCTCACCATGCTGCGCCCGCACGTCCTTTCTCTGGCGCTGAGCGTTTTGATTTTCGGGCTATTGGCCGCGCGCCGGATCGGCGCGGTTTTTCTCGCCGCATTTGCCGTCGCATGGCTCCATTTGACTCTCTTCTTTGTCCCCCTGGTGGTGCTTGGCGTCTTTGCCGTAGTCAAACTCGTGAGCGAGCGGATCTGGCTCTGGCGTGAAAGCGCCGCGCTCGCCTGCGGCCTCGCTTTAGGCTGGCTGCTGCGGCCCAATCCGTTGGGCGCAGCCGAGATCGTTTACGTTCAGCTGTTTCAATGGACTGTCGAGAAGCTCGCCGGTGCGCCGCTTGAAGTCGGCTCCGAGCTTCGCCCGCTCGCCATCGCTTTCCATAGCAACTACCTGCCCCATATCCTGATATCGTCTTTAGCGCTGTTGTTTTTGCTTTGGCGGATTTTAATTCGTCGCGTCGAGCTTGCAGCCGAGCAACGGACGCTCTGTTACGCCGCCGCCGCTTTATCTCTAGGTTTTTTTTTCTTGGCGCTGCTCTTCGCCCGGCGCGCTTTCGATTTCAGCTCGAGTTTTGCCGTTCTGACGATGGCGCTCATCTTCAGCTATTTTCTCGCCGAGCGAAAATGGCTCGGCTTCGCCTTTTTTGCGCTGTCCGCCTTATTGGCTTTCTACGGACTCTCTCTCCGTGACCGGGTACTGGCCGTTGCCTGGCCCGCCGACCGCGTCTTTACCGCCGCAAGGTGGCTCGAAGCTCATTCCGAGCCCGGGGACATTGTCTTCAACCTGCGCTGGGAGTATTTCGCGGAGCTGTTTTTCTGGAACACCAAAAATCATTACATCGGCGGCATGGATCCGATCTTCCAGTACGCCTTCGATCCGGAGCTTTACCGGGCAGGCTTGGCGGTCGCGGGACACGGATCGGCTGCCATTCTTTGCCCTGGCGGCGCCTGCGGCGAGGCGGACGCCGCGCAGAGCTATGAGATACTCAAGGGGAAATTCAACGCCCGTTACGTCTTTCTATTGAAGCAGCCGGACGCGGTGGTTTTCCTGCGTCTGCTCGCCGACAAGCGCTTCGGGCTGCGCCATCATGACGAGCACAGCGCGGTATTTGAGCTGCGTTAGATTGTGGACTCTGGGCGACGGTTTGCCTTCACGGCTCGAATTGTTATCCTGCGTTTTAGCCAAGACCGTTTACGAGGACCGCCATGAATATTTCAAGGCTCTCATTATTCGTGTTCGGCTTGTTTTTCTCGGCTTGCGCGAGCCTGCAAACCGCGAGCGAGTTCAGCGCCGGCCGGCGCGCGCTCCTGACGGGAAACAATGAAGAGGCTCTCGCTTACTTCCAAAGCACGGCGCAGAAAAACCCCAATTACACCTATGGCGCGGCGTACCCGCAAGGCGTCTGGAGTTATCTTGGCCGGGTGGAGTATGCCACCGGGCGCCTGCCGCAAGCCCGCGAGTCGCTCGAAAAAGCGCTGGCAGCGAATCAGAGTGAGGACATCGCGCGCTTGTACTTGGGCCTGACGCTCGCGCGAAGCGGCGACCGCCAGCGCGGCCTCAAAGAGATCGAAAGCAGTATGCGCGGCATTCACGACTGGCTCGAGTGGGTCACGCAAACCCATCGCTTTTCCTTTGGTCAGTTTTGGGATCCGCGGCGCGAAATCCGCCAGGCGATCCAAACGGATCTGGCCATGATCTCCAGCCGCGAGTTTGATTGGCAGAAATTGATCGCCGAGGGTGAGTGGCTGGGCCGGCAGATGGAAGAAGAAATCGAACGAGCGCGCGCCGACGAAGCTCGCCAGCTCTCTCGCGAGAACGACGGCGGCCAAGGGAGGCCCTGAAGCCGGCGCGACGGCTAGACCACTAGATCATCGAACGGTCATTCTAGCGGCCGTAGAGATGATTGGTATTCTGGACTCGGGTGTTGCGCTGAAAATTGTCTTCGTCATCGACCAGCGCGAGCAGCCGGTCGGTGGCTTCGATGATGCCGTTTCTCTCTTCGACGCCTTTCGTCAGCAAAAACGCCGATCTCCTGAGTTGCGCGCTGATCACCCCGCGGCTGTCCCAGGTATAGTAGTTCTTGTAGCCGTCTTTCATCACCCGATGCGCCAGGGTGATCCCGCTCTTGAGAGTTTCAACCCCCTTGTCATTCTGCCCGAGCCTTAGCTGGGTAAGGCCGAACGATATCCAGGCGATTTCGTCGTCCTTGTTGACGGCCAAGGCGCGCTGGAGAATTTCGTAAGCATCGAAGTAGCGCCCCTTGCGATAGTACGCTCTGCCTAAATAGGTGAGACTGTCGTAGTACTTGGGGTCTTCCTTGACCACCGCTTCCAAAGCCGCGATCGCCACGTCCATGTCGCCGGTGCGGCCGAGCAAAAATTGCGCTTTGCCCTCTTCGTATCTTCCGCCGATGCCAAAGCGGGGCACATAATGGGTGCAACCCAGCGCCACGGCGGCGAGGGCGATCGCGCCGATGAACTTGTTCGCGGCGATTATGAAGGATGGGTTTGGAGTCATACGCAACTCGCGAATTTATGCTATGCGGCGGAAAGATTCCCGCTGCTAATTTCTAACAACAAGCGGCGTCTTACGCAATCGATTGGCAAGCCTTAGCCGGCTCAGGAGCGAGAGCCGTGCCTGGCCCGCTGCTTGGCATTTTTCCTCGAATTGTGCGATCCATTTTATGAACGAGAATAGCTACCATGAGTTCGGTTGGCCGCGCGCACGCCGGCTATGCGGTAATTTTTTTCCTGATCCTTGCAGGTTGCGCACCCCGCATCCTTCAACTCAGCGCCATCGAAGGCCGACCCGGCTCGACCGTGCGCCTCCCGATGGAATACCTGGTGGGCTGGCCGAGAGTCGAAATCGGCGGCGTCATCCTGGATTGGCCGCAGCTAAAACTCCGCTCCGCCGATCCCGGCAGACAGGACATTGCGGGTGAAGATCTGATCTGGATTGAGGACAAAGTTCTCGAGTTCCAGGTACCCGATTTGTCGCCAGGAGAATACACGGTCATCATCCACGACGACAAAGGTCCTCCCGGCGATCCGATCTACGCCTTTCTCGAGACGACCGCCTACCTCGTCTTTCCGCCGGTTTGGCCTTTTGTGCTGCGCTCCAACCAGGCCGAAATGAAGCTGCGAGTGCTCCCTTAGGACGCCGGACTACCCCTCACAAGGCCGAACTGGCCATCCTCCGGTTGATTGACACTGGATCAAGTCAGTGTAAGATTGCCGCTAAAGCCGATCCGATAGAGGAGATTCTATGAAACTTCGCCTCCCCGTCGCGCTGGCCGGAGCGCTCGTTGGCGCCGCTGCATGTTCGTCCGTGCCCCTGCCATCGGTTTCTTGGTTCGGCTCCCCGGCCGCCGTTGATCCCACGGCCGAAGCTCTCTTTGAGGAGGGTAATCGCGCATTAAACGAAAAAAAATATGTCCGCGCGCTCGATAGCTTCTCGAAAATCCGAACCGACCATCCGTTCACGCCCTTGATGACTCAAGTCGAGCTCAAGATCGCCGATGCCTACTACCTCAATCAGCAATACCCCGAAGCGATCAATGCGTTCAAAGAATTTCAATCCATGCACCCGAACAACGAGAACATCCCCTTCGTCGTTTTGCGGCTCGGCCAGGCTCATTTCGATCAATTTACCACCACCGATCGGGATCAAAAAAATACCGAAATCGCCAAAACCTACTTTGAAAGCGTCCTGACCAATTATCCGAAGTCGCCGCAGGCGGCCGAGGCGCGTGACAAGCTTGCCAAAGCCCTCGAGTACCTTGCCGAGCATGAGTTCAATATCGCCCATTTTTATTTGACCCAGGAAAAATACCCTGCGGCGCGGGACCGTTTGGAGGAGATTGTGCGCAAGTACAAGTCGACGCCGACGGCGGTAAAAAGCTTGTTTTATTTGGGTGAGAGCTACCGGCTAGAAAAAAATCCGGCGCGCGCCGCGCTCGCCTACGAAGCGCTGCTGCAGCATTATCCAGAGAGCAAGTTCGCCGCCGAAGCGAGAACCCAGCTGGCAGCTGTCGAGAAGGAAAAGCGCGATCCTTTAGAACTGGTGCTGCGCCGAGACCGCCGGCCCGGCTCCGCTCCAGCGACTGAGGTCAAGGAGGACCCGGCGCTGGCCAGGTTAAAGGAGCACAACCTCATTGCCAAAAAGGAAGTCGTGTATGAGGAACCGGGTGATGAGAAAGGTTTCTTCCGCCGTGTCGCCGATAAGATAAACCCGTTTTCCGGGTCCGACAAAAATAAAGATGAAAAGGACAACGGCAAAGGGCAAGAACAAAAGTCGCCAACGGGTCTGGACATGATTGCCAAGCGCCAGCAGGAGCAAAAACAAGCTAGCAGCGGCTTTTTCTCGTCGCTCTGGCCGTTTGGCGGCAAGCAAACCAAACAAGTGGCGCTAAGCAGCCCGTCAGGCGCTAACACGGTCGTGACCCAAGTAGATGCCTCTTTGAAGGAGAAAGGCATCGACGAGGCTGCCAGACAGAGCGCCAACAATCCTCCGGCAGCCGATCTCCCGAAGCCGGACGCTAAACCGGCTGCAGTTGTCGATACTGCGGCTTTACTGAGTTCGATCGACGGCAAGCTGCAAACCGACGGTAAGAGCGCCGCCGAGCTGCCTCCTCCCCCCGAAGCGGCGGCGGCCTTCCGTGAATATGCTGCCAACCAGGCGGCTATTGCAAAAAGCGCGGGGCAAAAAACGTCGGGGCAAAACCTGCAGACCAGTTCGGTTCTCAGCAGCATCGACCAAAAACTTAAAGCTCAGGGAGTGGAGCCGGCAAACTTTGAACGACCGCCCACTGCCGAAGAGATCAAAGCGGCTGCAGCCAAAAAGCCGCAGGTCAGGAGCGTCGAGCTGGAGCCGAAGCTCGCCCTCGAAAAGGGGCCGCTATTTCTCAACCCAGCCGAAGTGGCATCGCCCGAGAAACCCGGCCAGGTTCAGGGCATGAAGAATGAAACCGGCGAGAGCAAGCCGGAAGCGGCTTCGACCGTGGTCAGCCCGCCCGCGCGGGTGCTGGTAAAGGGGCCGATCGCAACGCCATCCGGCGCCGCCTCCGCCAAACCGGCCGAGTCAAAAATCGCCGGCAGTCAGTCGGACGAGCCCAAGGGCGCCTTCGATCAGATACGCCAGGATTTGGAAAATGTCGGTAAGGCGCTCAACCCGTTCCGCTGGTAACGGCGCCGCCGCGTTAGGCTAAGCGGTCAGAGCCCCGTGCGATGGGAGCTACGAGGCTGGCAGCTGCGCCGCGGCGCGGACTCGGCTCCACGGTTTGAGCGCGTGGACTCTGTCAACGATCACTAGATCTCCCGCATCAACCCCTTGTTCGATCACGACCTCGCTGCCTGCCTCGGCGCCGAGATTCACCCGCTGCCGTACTGCCCTGCCTGCAGAGATCTTATAGACATAATCAATGCCTGCGCTCTTAAACACCGCGCTCCGCGGCACGCGCAGTGTTGGGCCTGCGGCGGTGACGCTGATGAGCGCCGTCGCCGCCATGCCCAAGCGCACTTTCGCCGCGCTGGTCTTTAACTGCACCTCGAGCTCGACGCCGCGCTGATCCGGCGAACGGCCGGAAATCACGCGCGAGACGATCCCCTCGATCCCCTCGCCTATCGAGATAACGGCGCTCATGCCTTCCCGCAGCATGCCGGCCTGCGCGCCGCTGGCGCGACCGACGAATTTAACAAGGTTGCCGCTCGCAATGGTCACGATCGGGCTAGCCGCGGCGACCATCGCGCCTGGTTCGACCCAGCGGCGGCTCACGACTCCCGCGCTGGGGGCGGTGATTTGGCTGAGGCTTTGGATTTTCACTGCCTGCGCCAGCATGGCTTCCCGCTGGCTCAAATGGACACGCGCCAATTCGGTTTCGGCGCCGAGCGTTTGCAGCGCCGCGACGGCGTTTTCCAGTTCGCGCCGGGCGATCAAATCTTGCTTGAACAATTCGCCTCTGTGCGCAGCCGACTGTTGAGCGGCGGCGAGCTGATCTTCTTTCGATCGCAAATCTTCGCGCGCCGATTGCACCGCCGCCTCGAGTTCGGCCTGACGATGAGCGATCTCGTCGGCTTGAATCACGGCGATGAGCGCGCCGGCGCTCACCGAGTCGCCCTTCTTGACGCGCAGATCGGCGACCCGCCCGGCCAGCGGCGAAACGGCTTGCATTTCGTTGACCGGCATGAGCACGCCCGTGACATGAATCTTTTCCTCAAAATCATATGTCCGCACCGGCGCCACCTGGACCGCCAGCTCTTGCTCCCCAGCCCACCAGCCGGGCATACGCTCGCCGAAGGCCAGCCACACGATCAAACCGGTCAGGCCGATCATCAACGAAAGTTCCCAGCGAAAGGCCGTCATGCTACATCAAGAGTTCGCTCCGGGTAAAACCACGGAGTAATTCATGTACCGTTTGCGAGCTTTGTCCTCTCTGTGTTGATTTCTTTTCCGGTTCCAGTGTCAAAGACTCCCTGCTTGGCAGTGCCCGGTTTCACCCAAAGACTCGAGCCGAAAACGATCGGGCTACCGCCCGACTGGACGGTAGCCCGATGGTTCTAAGCTTTCCGGCGCGCCGCAAGCTCTAGCGTGACTTGGCGGCGTCCGGCGCGTGCTTTTCTGCGCTGTCGGCTGTGGCAACCTTGCCGCGCAATTTTCCCGGCAAGGCGGTCACCAGCTCGACACATTTTTCCAAATACAAGTAGACAACCGGGGTAATATACAGGGTCAGGATCTGCGACACCGCCAACCCGCCGACGATTGCGATACCCAGCGGTTGGCGCGCCTCGGCGCCGGCTCCCCAGCCGATTGCGATCGGCACCGCGCCGACGATCGCTGCCATCGTGGTCATCATGATCGGCCGGAAGCGCACGAGCGCGCCCTCATAGATCGCCTGCGCCGGCGTCTTGCCGTCATTGCGCTGCCCCTCGAGGGCGAAATCGATCATCATGATGGCGTTTTTTTTGACGATGCCGATCAGCATGATGAGTCCGACAAAGGCGTAGATGCTGAGGTCCATGTTCCACCAGTAGAGCGCGATCAGCGCGCCCAATCCGGCCGACGGCAGGCCGGAGAGAATCGTCAAGGGGTGGATGAAGCTTTCGTAAAGGATGCCAAGAACCAGATAGACGACAAATACCGCCAGCGCCAGCAACAGCCACAGACTCTTGATCGACGATTGAAACTCCTGGGCGGTGCCTTGAAAGCTGGTCGAAATCGTTCCCGGCAACGTGTCGCGCGCCAGCCTATTGACGGTATCGACCACATCGCCAAGCGCGACCCCCTCGCGCAAATTGAATGAAATCGTCACTGACGGCAGCTGGCCGGAATGGTTCACCGACATCGGCCCGGCGCCGTACTTGATGGTGGCGACCGAGCCGAGCGGAATCATCGGCTGCGCCGCAGCGGCTTGACCGGTGGTCGAGCGGAGGTAAAGCATCGACAAAGCCGATGGGTCGTTCTGGAACTTGGGATCCAGCTCGAGGATGACTTCATACTGGTTATTGGGCGTGCTGATGGTCGTGATGCGCCGCGAGGCGTAAGCGTTTTGAAACGCCTCTTCGACCATCCGCTGCGAGATGCCTTGGGCGGTAATGCCCATCGTGGCGGCCTTGTCGCGGTCGAAAACCACGGATAATTGCGGGTTATTGAGCTGAAGATCGCTGCCGACATCGCGCAGATCCGGCAGGGCGCGCATCCTTTCCTCAAAGAGGTACGCGTGTCTGTACAATTCGGCGGAGTCCGGGCTCTGCAGCGTAAACTGATAAAGACTACGCGTCAGCCGTCCGCCAATGCGAATCACGGGCGGGTTTTGCAGCGACACGCGCAAACCGGCTACCCGATTGAGCTTGGGCCTGAGGTCGCGGATAATCTCATCGGCCGTCGGCGCGCGACACGATTTGCCGAACCATCCTTCGGCGCACACCGACGCCGGCCGCTCCGAGCGCGGTTTGAGCTTTAAAAAAACCCGCCCCGAATTTCCCGTCACGCTGGCGCCGCCGACGCCGACGCTTGAAAAATAAGACTCTACGCTCGGGTCCTTGTCGACGATGGCCACGATTTGCTGCTGAAAACGCACCATTTGATCGTAAGAAGCGCCCTGTGTGCCTTCGGTATTGATGATGATCTGGCCGATGTCCTCGCTCGGAATAAAGCCCTTCGGCACCAGGCCAAACATGTGGATCGTCGCCAACAAAACCAAAACGGACGCCACCATCGTGGTGACATGGTGCTTCATGACCCACTTGAGGGAAACCTCGTAGGCCCAATACATCGCGTCGAGACCGCGGCCGAGCGCGCGGTAAAACCAGCCATGCTTTTCTTCCGACGGCGGTCTTAAGTAGCGGCTGCACAACATGGGCGTAAGGCTGAGAGAGATAAAACCGGAAACCAAGATCGCGACGCAAATCGTCACTGCAAACTCGCGCAGCAGGCGTCCGAGCATGCCACTCATAAAGAGGATGGGGATAAACGCCGCCACCAGCGAAATCGTCATCGAGACGATCGTAAAGCCGATCTCCTTGGCGCCTTTCAGCGCCGCCTCAAATGGCCTTTCGCCGTGCTCCATGTGACGCACGATATTTTCCAAGACCACGATAGCGTCGTCGACGACAAACCCGACCGCCAGAGTGAGCGCCATCAACGACAAATTGTTCAGGCTGAAGTTGAGCAGATACATGACCGCGAAGGTGCCGATGATCGACATCGGCAGCGCCAAGCTTGGAATGACGGTCGCGGAGACGTTGCGCAGAAACAGAAAAATCACTAACACGACCAAAAAGATCGTTCCGATTAAAGTTAATTGGACGTCGTGCACCGATTCGCGGATCGATTGGGTTCGATCGAAAAAGACTTCCAAGTTGATGGATTGGGGAATCTGCGCGCGCAGGCTGGGGATCAACGCCTTGGCCGCGTCGACCACTTCGACCACATTGGCGCCCGGCTGGCGCTGCACGCCGAGAATCACCGCCCGCTTGCCCTTGAACCAGCTCGCCACTCTTTTGTTCTCGACGCTGTCGATGGCATTACCGAGGTCCTGAATCCGTACCGGCGCGCCATTGCGATAAGTAACGACCAACGACTGGTAAGCCGCGGCATTGAGGAGCTGTCCGTCGGCTACGATCGTATAGGCGCGCGTTGGCGCATCGAGAATGCCGACCGGCAGATCGACGTTGCCGCGCTGCACCGCGTTCACCACGTCCTCGATGCCGACCTGGCGCGCCGCCAACTTGTTGGGATCGAGCTGAATGCGCACGGCGTATTTTTGCGACCCGAAGACGTCCACCTGGGCGACCCCGTTCACCATCGAGAAACGCTGCGCCAGGATCGTCTGGGCGTAGTCGTCGACCGTAGAAAGCGGCAGCGTGTCGGAGGTGAGCGCCAGCAGCAAGATCGAGTTGTTCGCCGGGTTGACCTTGCGGTAGGACGGCGGGCTCGGCATGCTGTTCGGCAGATCGCGCGCGGCGCGCGCGATCTGCGATTGCACGTCCTGAGCGGCCGCGTCGATGTCCCGGCTCAGATTGAATTGCAAGGTGATCTGTGTGCGGCCGAGTGTGCTCACCGAATTCATCGAGTCCAGACCGGCGATGGCGGAAAACTGCTTTTCCAGCGGCGTCGCGACCGTCGCTGCCATGGTATCCGCGCTGGCCCCGGGCAGGTTGGTGGTGACCGTGATGGTCGGAAAATCCACCGTCGGTAAATCGCTTACCGGCAGCGCCTTGTAGCCCATGACGCCGAACATCAGAATACCGACCATGACTAGCGTGGTGGTGACCGGCCGGCGGATGAAGAGTTCCGACATGTTCACGAGGCACCTCGACCTTCGCTCTTGCTACCCGCTTCCGTGTTGCTTTTGCCTTTCCCTTCGCCGCGCCGCCCTCTGCGCTGTTCGCTCGTGCCCTCTTCGGCGCCTTTGGTCCTTTCTCTCGCCTCGCCTTCGCCGCGTCCGACCACCGGCCGCCGTTCGCCGCCCACCTCCGCCGTAGCTTTCCCGCCCTCCGTGCCCGCGCCATCGGCCTTGTTTTTTCTCCGCCCGCCGCCTCTTTCGCCCCTGGTGTCCTCGGCGACTTTGGTAGGATCCTTGATTTCTATTCTTGACCCCTCGCCGAGCAAGAACTGCCCTTCCCGCACCACCTGTTCCCCCGCGGCGAGCCCCTTGGCGATAATCGCCTCCCCCTCCGTCGTCCGATTGATCAATACCGGCCGAACCTCGACGCGGCGATCTTCTTTGACGACAAAAACGTGTTGTCCGTCTTGGCCGACCTGCACCGCTTCCGCGGGCACGACGATGGCGTCCGGCTCGGTGGTTAGGATTACGGCGACGTTGACAAACTGCCCCGGCCACAAGCGCCTCTCCTTGTTGGCGAATGCCGCCTTTAAGCGAATGGTTCCCGTGGCGCGGTCTACCGCATTGTCGACGAACTCGAGTTTCCCCCGTTCCGGCCGCCCTTCATCGGAAGGAAAACTGGCATCCACTTGAAGCTGCCCCTTAGCCATATGGCGGCGCAAATCCGCCAGGTTGTTTTCCGGCACCGAGAAAGTCACGTAGATCGGATTGATCTGATTGATGACCACCAGCGGCGCGCCGTCGTTGACCCGCACGAGGTTGCCTTCGTGCACTAAAAGCGCGCCGACACGGCCGTCGATGGGCGAGTATATGTAGCAGTAGCTCAGCTGAACTTTGGCATTCTCGACCGCCGCCCGATCCGCTTCGACCACCGCCTCCGCCGCATCCGCGTTGGTCTTGATCTGGTCGTACTGCTCGCGTGAAACGTACTGCTTTTCGACCAGTTCGGCGTAGCGCTTCACCTGTTCGCGCCAATTCTTTAGCTGCGCGGCATCGCGCGCCAGATTGGCCTGCGCCTGTTTGAGCGCCGCCTCCAGCGGACGCGGATCGATGGTTAAAAGCAGCTGGCCTTTCTTGACGTCGTCGCCTTCTTTGAAATGCGCCTGCTGCAGCACGCCGGTTACCTGGCTTTTTACCGCTACAGAATTGTACGCCTCGACATTGCCCACAGCCCGGAGCTGGACTGGCACGGACTTTTGTACCGCGGTGGCAACAATAACCGGTACCGCTTCACCACCCCGGCCGCGGCCGCGGCCTTGACCGCCGCCGGCCCGACCTTGGCCCCGCCCGCCGCGGTCCGAGCTTTCCTGTAATTGGGTGCTGGAGTCGCTCTTGTTAAGCGACCAGGATTGATACTGTTGAAATCCGGCGAAAGCGCCTACCACGATCAAAAAAGCGATGATCCACAGAGAGCGCTTCATAGGGCGTAAAGACCCCTTTCCAACTCGGCCCCTTATCTAATCGACCCCGGCTTCAATACTCCGATCCGGGTATCGCCCATCGCCCGTGCCAACTGGGCATCGGCGATCTTATACTCGTAAACTGTGCGTATATAGGTTGTTTGCGCATCTGTGTAAAGGGTCTCCGCATCGGTTACTTCGATGATCGAACCGACCCCGACTTGGTAACGCCCCTGCGCCAAATCGAGGTTTTCCTTGGCGGCCCGAGCCGCCGCTTCACTCGCCTTGATGCGCTCCTGCGTTTCGACCACTCTAAGGTAACTCTGCTCTACCTCCAACGCAATCTGCTGGCGGCGCTCTTCTTCGTCCGCTTTAAGCCGGTAGTAATTGTGCAACGTTTCCTCAACTCGGTTCGTCGTGCGAAAGCCATCGAAAATGGGAATGTTCAGATTCAAGCCCACCGACCAGGTAGGCCGCAGCGGAAAAGTATTTTTCTGATCGGGATCGTTGCTGACGTGTCGTCGCCCCCACGAGGCGTCGAAGTTGAGTTCCGGCAAATGGTTGCGCCGCGCTACGGCAATGAGCTGATCCGACGCGCGTCGTTGCGCTTCAAAGCTCTTCAGTTCCGTACGCGCTTCATAAGCGGCGTTGCGCGCAGCCGCTAGATTAAAAGAAAGGTCCACCTCCGGTGAGTCTTCCGCAACGGGCTGTTCCGTCAGCCGCGGCAAGCCCATGGCGTTGCGCAAGGTCACCCATGCCACTTTGACCCCGTTTTCGGCGGCAATCAGGTCCGCTTGTGCCGTAAACAGGTTCGCCTCCGCTCTGGCGACATCGATCTTTGCCCGCGTGCCCACCTCGAAGAATCCGCGCGCCTGGCGCACCAGCAGCTCTCGGCTGCGCACCGTATCCTGGCGGACTTTGACGAGCGCCTGCGAGCCTAAGTAGACATAATATGCCTGTTTGATCGCGAGGATGAGGTCCTGACTGGTGGTCGCATAATTGTATTGCTCCGCCGCCAACACTTCCCGAGCCGACTGAACGTTGCCCTCGCGGCGCCCGAAGTTGTAAAGAGTCATCGAAAAATTGGCCAGGCTGGAATACGACTCAAACGCGCTTTCATCGGCAATGGTGCTGGTCTGGCTGGTGCGATACTGATTGCTCCAGTTGAGCGTTGGATAGTAACTCGACATTTGTTGCCCTAGGACTGCTTGCTGTGAGGAGACTCGCTCGTTGGCGGACCTTATTCGGGGGTGGTTTTCCAAACCGATCCGCACCGCGTCATTGATTGTCAGGGTCTGGCCGGTAGGTGACACTGCGCTCGGTGTCCCCGGCGCCGCCTGGACCTGCATCTGAATCTCGGCGGCTGGCGTCGCAATCACATCGCCCAGCAACAAGCACCCGAAGACTCGACAGACCGAGATAACCTTCCATAGGGTCATACAGTTCCCCCTAACCACGCGTGGCGAATATAGTGGTTTTGCTAGGTTAAAGCAAAAACGCGAAGAAGTCCCGGGAGCGAATAGTAATCACGGCAGGATAGCGAAAATTCTGAGCGGCGCGCCGCTGCCGCCTTGGATCTTCATGGGGATGGCATAGACCGTGGCCCCCTTGTTTGGCACCCGCTCCAGCGCAGCTACGTTCTCGAAGACGGCCACATTCGCCGCCCCCAGAACCTGGTGCGCCGGAAAGTCTTTTGACGGGCCAGGGTCGATGCTCGGCGTATCGATGCCCACGGCCTTGACGGCCCGTTGGCTGACCAGAAAGGTCGCCGCTTCCTTGGACAGGCCGGGGAAATGCAGATCGCTGCTATTGCCCGGCTCATCCGTGCCGAAATAGCGCTTGCGATCGCCCCAGAACTTTCCCCAACCGGAGCGAACCAGGACGATCGATGCGCGCGCTATTCGGCCATACGACTGCTCCCAGTTGCGGATGTCGCTCACCTGCAAGGTATAGTCGGGATTTTTTTGCGCTTGGCGGCCTACGTCGATCACTACTGCAGGGCCAATCAGCCGCGAAAGCGGAATTTTTTCGGTGGTCCATTTTCCTTCCGCGAAATGGAACGGCGCGTCCAGATGCGTGCCGACGTGTTCCGAGCCGCCGTAGTTGTAGGAGGAGTACCAGTAACCTGCCGCCGTGCGTCCTTCGGCGACCTTTTCAAGAAAGAACGGTTTCGCCGTCGGCCAGTGATGCGTCTCGGCGCTAAAGGGGTAAGTCAGATCGACAACTTTCTTGTCATCGATCGCCGCGGCAGAAAATGCGCTCGTTAGAAAAAACAGCAATGCGGCCGTGGTTTTCATGGATAAACCTCCAGACATGCAGCGTAGTGGATTTCCAACAGCAGTCGCCTCGGAGATAACGGTGCGGTTTGAATGGGCCGTAAACAGAGCCGCGGAAAGATTTCTCGCATCCGCTCGAAATGACCGCGAATAAAAGCCCTCCTCCCGAACGAGGTGAGCGATCTTTCCGAAATGAACCACTGCCGCCTAGGAGATTGCGGAGACGAGTGGCCTAATCGGCTTACCGGTTCTGACGCAGCTCTTCGAGCTGGCGGCGCGCTGCAGTGAAGTTCGGATTGATTTTGAGCGCCGTTGCGAACTCCTCTTCGGCCTCGGCGCGGCGGCCGGCTGCCGCCAGCGCTCGCCCGAATTCGTAATGAGCGACATCGTCGTCCGGGCAGAGTTTCAGTCCCTCGCGGTAAAGCGCAATCGCCTCATCGCTGTTGGCGGCGAGCTGCGCCTTGTCAAAATATTCGAGGAAAGCGCGGTTGCAATCCTGCTGCTGGCGCGCCTGCAACTGTTTGCCCGCCATGAGCGCGTCGATTTCCTTGCGCTGGCGCGCGATTTCTTCGTTTTGCTGGCGAATCTGCTCGGCCTGCCGCTCCAGCGCTTCCGACATGCAGCCGGAAATGAAGCAAGCCGCAGCCATCCAGACGAAAACTCCCGTGATTTTCTTGTCGATATTCATGCGCCATTTGCGCGGCACAGGTCTAGGTATTTCGACTCTGCGCTCTGCGGTTCGATCCTCCGATTCGGATGCGCTTGGTGGGCGGAGCTCTATTTCTTGTCCGCCAGAGCAAGATAAATCTTTTCCGCTTTGAGGGGCAAGTCTTTGATGCGCACCCCCACCGCATCGTAGATTGCGTTGGCGATCGCGGGAGCGACCGGAATCAGCGCGCTTTCGCCGATTCCTTTCGCGCCGTAAGGACCATTGCGGTCGGGCACTTCGACGGCGATGGATTCGATCATCGCAGGCATGTCTCCCAGCGAAGGCAAAACGTAATCGATCAAGTTAGGATTGATCAATTGGCCGTTGTCATAGGCGATCTCTTCGAACAACGCCTGGCCCATTCCGGTAATGGCCGCGCCGTTGAGCTGCTGGCGACAGCCGAGCGGATTGAGCGCTTTGCCGACATCGACGGCGCTTGCGTACTTGACAAGCTTCAACTTTCCGGTGTCGACATCGACCTCCACTTCAGCCGCGCCGGCGGCGAGAAACCAGAAGGCCGACGTGCTCTTATCGCCGAACTCGTCCTGAGTCGAGGTCTTCACCTGCCCTTCGCCTACCAGCGTGCCGCCTTGCATGCCAAACCGCTTGAACATGACTTGGGCATAATCGAGCTGCGCTTCCGGCAAGCGGATTTTCCCCTCGGCGACAGAAATCTTCTCTTCGGGGACGTTGTATTCTTTGGCCGCAGTTTGTTTTAACTGGCGCAAAATATCCTGCGCCGCCAATTGCACCGCCTTGCCCATGTGGAACGTTGACCGGCTGGACGAGGTCGTCAGATCGTACGGCACCACGTCGGTATCGACACCGAGCACTTGAATCTTTTGCAAAGGAATTCCCAGCTCCTTGCCGGCGATCTGGGCCAGCACCGTCTCTGATCCCTGCCCCATCTCGACCGTCCCCGTATAGATGGACAGGCTCGCATCCTCGTTGAGCTTCACCACCGCGCACGAAATCGAAGGCGTGATGGTCGCCTTGATCATGCAAGCGATGCCCTTGCCGCGGCGCAAACGATCCGCGCTCACGGCGGGCTCTTTAAGCTTTGGCGCCTTGATCCGATCGGTATCCCAGCCGATCGATTTCGCCACTTGATCGATGCACTCTTTCAATCCCACCGCCCTGAGCGTCTCTTCGGTGACGAACTTGTCGCCTTCGTCGTAGCCGTTCTGCTTGCGCAGCTCCACCGGATCGCGGTTGAGCGCGGCGGCGATGATGTCCATTTGCGACTCCACCGCCCAGGCCGATTGCGATACGCCGAAGCCGCGGAACGCCCCCGCCGGCGGCTTGTTGGTGTATATCGAGTAGGAATCGATTTTCAGGTTTGGGATTTTATAAGGGCCGGCGGCGGTATAGCCGGATTTCTTCGCCACTCGCGGGCCAATTTCGGCATAAGCCCCGGTGTCGAGGTGGATTTCGCACTCGCGCGCGATCAGCGTCCCATCCTTTTTGACGCCGGTCTTCATGCGGATCACCGCAGCGTGTTTGGTGATGGTGTAAAAAACTTCTTCGCGCGACAGCACTACGCGCACCGGACCTCCCGCCTTCCGCGCCAATGCCACAGTGATCGGCTCGACTTTGGGATACACCTTGCCGCCGTAGCCGCCGCCAAGATAAGGCACGACGACGCGCACCTTGGATACCGGCACTTTGAAGATATTCGCCAGTTGGGTACGCACGACGAAGGGGTTTTGCGTCGTCGCCCAAACCGTAATCCGCCCGCCCGGCTCCACCGACGCGATGCAAGCGTGGGTTTCGAGAAAGCTGTGCTGCGTTGCCGGCAGCGTGAAGATATCTTCGAAGATGTGATCCGCTTGGGCGAAGCCTTTGTCGATGTCGCCGCGCTTGAGCCTGAAGTGCGTGCAGATGTTTGTGCCGTCAATCGGCTTCAGCTCGGTGAGATCGGCAAAGCCGGATTCCGGAATGCGTACCGTTTCGTGCACGAGGGTGGGGTTGGTTTTGAGCGCGTCCCCGACATTGAGCACCGCCGGCAGCTCTTCATAATCGACGTCGATCAGCTTCAGCGCCGCTTCCGCTATATCAGCGGTCAATGCGGCCACTGCCGCCACCGGATCTCCGACGTGGCGCACTTTCTCGGTCGCGACGATCGTTTGATCCTTGAATACCGGCCCGTAAAACGGCTCGATGCCCTGCTCGTGCAGAATATCCTCCCGCGTCAGGACCGCCACGACGCCGGGAAACTTTTCCGCCTTGGAACCGTCGATGCGCGCGATGCGCGCGTGCGGGTAGGAACTGCGCAAAATTTTTCCGTGCAGCATCCCCGGCACGCTCATGTCCGCGAGATACTGCGCCCGCCCGGTCACTTTGGTCTCATAGTCGAGCCGGCGAAAGGTTTTGCCGATATCCGCTGGTTCCATAATCAACTCGGTAAGGGGTAGTGCTCAGGCGTCAGGAGTTGCCCCTAACCGCTTTACCCTGATCACTTACGTCCTTAATAGCTTGCACAATCTCCTGATAGCAGCCGCAGCGGCAAAAGTTGCCCGCGAGGTAATCTCGAATCTGCTGTTCGGTCGGGCGCGGGCACTCGGCGAGCAGCGCCTTGGCGGTCAGAATAAAGCCCGATGTGCAGTAACCGCATTGCAGCGCGCCAAACTGCATGAACGCCTCTTGCAATGGATGGAGTCTGTCTTTCGCGCTCAAGCCTTCAATGGTCTCGACCGCCGCGCCATCGACATCGACGGCGAGCACCGAACACGCGCTCACCGGCTTGCCGTCGACGAGCAACGTGCAAGCGCCGCAAACCTGGAGATCGCATCCCAGCTTCGCGCCGGTAAGACCGAACTGCTCGCGCACCATTTCGAGCAGCGTCGTCCGGGGCTCGACTTCCGCGCTGCGCGCGCTGCCGTTAACTTTCAGTGCAATTGTTTTTTTCATAAACGGCCGACGTGAAACTGGCCGCCCTTAATCAGCGCAGCAAAAAAGTTGGCGTCCCGTTACTGATGACCGATGACTGATCACTGGTGACTGATCCCCGATCACTTTCTCACACCCGTTGCCCGTTCCCCGGCCCTCACTGCCGCGCGTTTGACCAAAGTCCTCACAATCGCTCGCTTGTACTGCTCCGAGCCGCGCAGGTCGCTCGTCGGACTGCATTCTTGCGAAGCGATGGCGCCGATTTCTTGCGCCAGCTCCTCCGTAACATTCTTCCCCGTGATGGACTCTTCCGCTTTGCGCGCCCGCATCGGCGTCGCGCCGACGCAGCCGAGGACGATCCGCGCGGTTTTGATCGTGTCGGCACGATCATCCAACGTCAGCCGCACGGCCACGCCCGCCGACGGCTTATCGACGACGGAGCTGCTTGAGAAACGAATATACTCGATGCCCGAGCGCGGCGGCAGCGGCGGCAGGACGACTTCCGTGAGAATCTCATCTTCGGCTAAGCTGGTTGTGTAAAAATCGACGAACAGTTCTTCCACCGCGATCACCCGCTGTCCGCCCGGCCCCGCGATGCTCACCTTACCATCGAGCGCGATAAAGATTTGCGCCAGATCAGTAAGCGGTTCGCCGGAAGCCAGATTACCGCCGACGGTGCCCATGTTGCGCACCCGGATGTTGGCAACTTCTCGCTCCGCTTCACAGAGAACCGGGAACTTTTCCTTGACTAACGGCGAAGTCTCGAGCTCCCGGTGGGTTACCAGCGCGCCGATGGCCAAACCCGTCTTGTCGTCGTTACGAATCTCTCTAAGCTCGGTGATCTTTTTGATATTGACTAAAGCCTTGGGCTCGTAAAGCCCCTGTTTCATGAGAATGGTCAAATGTGCGCCGCCGGCGAACACTTTCGCCTCGCCCCCATGCTGTTTGAGCAGCGCGCAGGCCTCGGCGACGGTTGTGGGCTCGAGATAGTCAAAGTTTTTCATCGTTGGTGATTCGGAGAAAATAGTTTTTACTTTGCTTTGGGTCGACAACCAGTAGAGCAAATCCCCCTCTTTCCCCCTTTGCGAAGGAAGGGGGATGAAAGGGGGATTTTCATGTGCTGTGTTGTACCGACGGGTCGATGAATTACTTTGCCGCAGTCAATCTTCATTCCGAGTTCTATCTAGACGTACTTCACCTTGTCCACGCCCGGAATCTCCACTTTCTCAAAGCGCCAGCGCTCTTTCATCGGCGCAGTGGCGTCGAGACCCATGCCGGCGGTCACGCGCGCCTCGGGGCAGGACGGGTCGAGGGTCGAGCAGGCGATGCGCGGGATGATGATCGCATCCTTGTCCGCCTGAAAGCGTGTCGCCATCGCCCAGTCCACCTGCAGCGGATCGAAGGGATCGATATCGTCGTCGACGACGATTACCTGTTTCAAGCCGATCCCCATCGACAACAGCGCCAGAATCACATTGCGCCCTTCGTTCTCGGCGCGTTTTTTAATCGCTACCACGACGTGATGGCGAAAAGTCCCGCCCGGCGTCATGTTGACGCCGCGCACTTCCGGCACGATCTTTTTCACCTCGCGGTAGACCACCGCGGCGTTGCCGTACTCGATCAAGGTGTGATTCTCGGTCACCGGCATGCCGGTAAGCGCCGTTTGCCAAATTGGATTTTTGCGCATCGTGATCGCGGTCACCTTCAACACCGGCGCTTGTTTCGCTTCACTATAGCAGCCTGGATACTCGCCGTACGGCCCGTCGGCGACCCGCTCGCCGGGTAAGGTCACGCCCTCGATCACCACTTCCGCCATAGCGGGCACTTCGACCTCGATCGTTTCGCATTTGACCAGCTTCACCGGGGCGCCCCGCAAACCGCCGGCAACGTAGAACTCGTCGATGCCATAGGGCACCCGGGCCTGCGATGCAACCACGATCGCCGGGTCGACGCCGACCGCCGTGGCCACGGGCAAGCCCTTTTTCTGCTCTTCGGCTTTCAAAATCATCCGGCCCAGATGGTGATCCGCCGGCGCCCACAACGACAGCTTATCTTTGCCCAGCACGAGCATGCGATGAATCGACAGGTTGCGGATCCCGGTGTCAGGATCTTTGCCCACTTGCATGCCGATGGTGACGTATGGACCGCAGTCTTTGCTCGCATGGGTGACGATCGGCAATTTGGTCAAATCGATCTGCTCGCCGGTCCATTTGATTTCCTTGCACGGCCCGGTGGCGACGATCTCGGGCGCGATGCGCTTGTCTTCGAGCGTCAGATAGCGCTCAAGCATTTCGTCCTGCGCCACGCCCAAGCCCAAGGCGACGAGCTTGCGGGTCGCAAACAAACCGCCCAGCACACGCCAGCCGGGATAGTCCTTGACGTTCTCGAACAAGAGCGCCGGGCCATTGACGTCGGAAGTCTTGCGCATGCCGGCGGCGATCTCGTATTTGACGCTGACTTCGTCTTTGATCGTTTTGAGTTGCCCCAGGTCTTCCAGGTGGGCGAGAAAGTTTCTTAGATCGTCGAACATAGAGAACCTCAAAGCTAACTGGAGGGATGGAATACTGGAGTATTGGAGTGGTGAAGGATTGGGCCGGAGATCCGCAACCCATCACTCCAATGCTCCAACACTCCATTACTCCATCTTCCCTTCACTCCATTATTCCATTCTTTCCCACTCCATTATTTCTTTCCTACTCCATTACTCCAATCTTCTGTCCAATCGCAACAACGGCAAAACTTCTTCAATAAATCTTCTTACCTGGCCGGTCTGATCGCGCGCGGTGAAGCGCAGAACCGGCGTGGTAATGCCCATATCAATCCATTGTTGGATCAACCCCGCGCAATCCGCCGGCGGACCGTGCGCAAGCCACACTTTGATCAAACTCTCCGGCGGGTAGCTCGGCCCATAATAATGGTTGAAGTATTCTTTCGCCTGCCCATACGCCTTTTGCCGGTCATCGTGGATATTCACCATGCCGTGGATCGCCACTTCGAATCGCGACAAGTCCTTGCCGATTTGCCGCGCCGTCGCGTCAATCACGCGCCAGCGCTTGCGCATTTCTTCGGCGCTGACGCCCATCGTGATGTAGCCGTCGGCAAGCAAACCCACGCGCCGCATCGCCTGATCGACGATTTTGTCGCCCACCTGCTCCCGATCCGGACTCACGGCGATCCAGATCGGCGGCGGTTTTTGCACCGGCTTCGGCATGATGTTGTAATTTTCCAGGGTGTAATATTTGCCGCGGTGGCTGAACTCCCCTTCGCTCCAGATTTGGCGCAGCAACTCGATGCCCTCGCGCATGCGCCCGACGCGCTCTTCCTTTTTGATGCCGAACGCGCGCAGCTCGGCCTCATGGCCGCCGCCGATGCAGACGCCGAGGAGAGAGCGGCCCTGACAGAGCTGATCGAGCGTCGCCCACTGAATCGCCAGCAAAACCGGATGGCGCACCGGGAAAGAAGCCATGCAGATGGTGCCGAGCCGCGCCGTTTTCGTGTGCGTTGCGATCGCCGACAGCATCGCGATCGATTCCAAGCGCGGCTTATGGATCAAACTGTCCCCGACCCAAATCGAGTCGAACACGCCGGATTCTTCCGCCATGCGCGCGGTTTGAATCATCTCCTCGACGCCGGTCAAGCCGAAGAGCGCGCCGCGGTTGGGCAGACTCAAACCCCATTTCACCGGCAAAGCGCGCATGGGGCTGTGTTAAAAGAACCACTCCGGTGTGTCAAGCGAAATTGCCGCTCTTCGTCATCCCCGCGGAGGCGGGCATCCGGCTTCGCTCTGTTCGCCTGGATTTCCCGGGCACGCGCGAATGACAGCCGAAGCACCGCGTAGGTCTTTTTCGTTTTTCTGTATTTTCTCCCGCATTATTCCAGCTTGACATAAATTGAGATTTGCGCGCATAGCATAGGCGGCCGCACCCGGAGAGCGCGCATCCAGGGCCAAATCCGTCAAAGCGAGGATATTCCGATGCCGAAAGATCTGCGCAGTTACCTCGACGAGCTGTTGGAAAAGCGGCCCAGGGACGTGGTCATCGTCGATCGAGAAGTGGACCCGGTTTACGAAGCTGCCGCCATCGTCGAGCGTTTCGAGCGCGACAACAAATTTCCTTTGGTGTTTTTTAAAAACATCAAGGGATCGAAGATGCCGCTCCTCATGAATCTCGGCGCGACTTACGAAAGGCTGGCGCTCTCGCTCGGCTCGCCGTCGGTGCCGCAGATGGTCAAAGATCTCGCCTATCGCGAACATCATCCGGTGGCGGTGAAAGAGATTGCCGCCAAGGATGCGCCCTGCAAAGAAGTCATTTTGAAGGGCGACCAGGCCGACCTGGATCTATTGCCGGTGCTCACGATCAACGAGGGAGATGCCGGCGCTTACATCAACGCCGCGGCGCTGATCTGCAAAGAGCGCGGCACCAACGCCGTCAACGTCGGTATTTACCGCCATCAAAAACAAGGCAAGCGCCAACTCGGCTTGATGATCAATCCCGCCAACCACGGCAACTACATTCGGGCCGAATACGAGGATCACAATGAAGCGATGGAGGTTGCGCTCGCTATCGGCCATCATCCGGCGCTCAATATGGCCGCGGTGACCAAGCAGGCAGGGGTCGGCTCCGAGATGGAGATCGCTGGCGCGTTTCTCGGCGAGCCGGTCGAAGTCGTCAAAGCCGAAACCGTCAATCTGATGGTGCCGGCGCGCTGCGAGATCGTCATCGAAGGGATCGTGCCGCCGAAAAAACGCCATTACGAAGGACCGTTTGGCGAGTGGCCGCACTACTATTACAAGCAAGGCGATCAGCCGTATATCGAAGTGACCGCCATCACCATGCGGAAAAACCCGATTTACCAGACCATCCACAGCGCCCATTTCGAACACAACATCATCGGCGCCGCGCCGCGACTGGGAAGCCTGCTCAAACGCATTCAGGAAGTCGTGCCGAGCACGACAGCGGTGAACCTGCCGATCTCCGGCGCCGCCAGGTCCCACTGCTACATCTCGGTCAAGAAGCGCGCCGAAGGCGATCCCAAACAGGCCGCTCTGGCGGCCTTCGTCACCGATCCCAACATCAAGCATGTGATTGTCGTCGACGACGACGTCGATGTCTTCAACGAGACGCAGGTGCTGTGGGCCTTGGCGATGCGCTTTCAAGCGGATCGCGATCTGGTGATCATTCCAAACATCATCGGCTCGCATCTAAACCCGACGGCCTACGGCTTCAACCGACTCGAGAAGGGACCGATGGAAACCAAACTCATTTTCGATGCCACCAAACCGCTGCCGCCGTATGACTTTCCCAAAGAGGCCCAGGCTCCGGATGAAGTGCTCAAAAAGATCGATCTCGCGCGCGACACCAGGCCTTACGAGCCGGGCAAAGACGATCGCGCGATCACCGGGAAGAACTAGCCAACTAAATGGGAAAGTTCCAGCGGTTCCAATCGTTCCAGCCGTTCCAGGCGGATTAACTCGTTAGAACGATTGAAACAACTGGAACTTCTGGAACCTTGGAACGATTGGAAAAGCATTCCACCGGTTCATGGTTTGTAAATCAAGATCCCCAGATCCCGCCCCCTGCCCCCTTCCGGGCAAGCGCTGATAGCGACCAGGCAATCCATCTCCGAGCGAAAATCCACCATGTCTCCCTCGGGTCGCGGACGGGTCATCGAGTAACGCATACTGCCGGTTTTGGCGTTGATGACCATGGTTTGGAAGACATTGAGCGGGCTCGGCACGTCTTCTTTGGCGACGCCGTAAGGTTTCAAGACCCTGGCGAGATTTTCCCAGCAGCCGTGCTTGGGGGCAACCACTTTTTTTCTCCCCAGACGCTTCCAGACGGCGCCGTATATTTTGAAAATCTCATCGCCCCACTTTTTGTAAAAAGATGTGCTGCACATGCCCTTTTCCATATCGTGGGTGCCGCGGTAGGTGTCCTTGACGATGGTCTGCATGACGTTGTTGAATTTGGAGATCAGCACGTCTCCGGTGGAAAGATAAATTTTTCCCTGATCCACTTTCGTGCGCGCCTGATCGAAACGTTCTTTGACGTTGCGCAGATTGAACACGGTGTAATCCGCAGTGGAATGGCCCCTCACTCGAATAATCTGGCCTTTCTTGACTACGAAAGTCGCGCCCGTGTTGCTCTTGATGACCGACTCGCTGAGAACTTTCACGACAGCCCCCGTACAAGGAAAGATTTCGCGTAAATTACTGACTGGCTCCGCCAAAAGCAAGGTTGGCCGGCGCCAAATAGTTGATTGACTCTCTGCGGGGCTCATGAATAAATACCAGGCGGGTCGAGCTGGAGTCATGAGCGCTGTTTCCACATCCGCCAGGCAGTCCGCTGCCGCGGTGATTCAGGTCGAAAACGTTTTCAAAAGCTTTCACAGCGCTGGCTCGGACGGGGTGAGCGCGCTGGAAAACATCTGCCTCGACGTCCGCCATGGCGAATTCGTTACCGTCGTTGGTCCGAGCGGTTGCGGCAAGTCGACGCTGATAAAATTGATCGCAGGTCTAGTAGGATTGAGCGCCGGCCGGATCGTTTTCCAGGGCGAAGAGGTGCGCGGCCTGAATACCCAAGTCGGCTATGTGCCGCAGGAAAGCAAACTGTTTCCCTGGCTCACGGTCGAAGACAACGTCGCTTTCGGTCTGGACAGCAAGCCGTACTCTAAAACCGAGCGGGCCGAACGGGTCCAACACTTCATCCGCCTGGCCGGACTTGCCGGCTTTGAAAAGAGCTATCCTGCACAGCTTTCCGGCGGCATGGCCAAACGCGCCTCAATCGTGCGCGCGCTCGCCTATGATCCCACCGTCATTTTGATGGACGAGCCGTTCGGCCCGCTCGATGCGCAGACGCGCATGATCCTGCAAGATGAGCTGTTGAAAATCTGGGAGCGAAAGCGCCAGACCATTATCTTCGTCACCCACGATCTGGTCGAAGCCGTGGCGCTTGCCGACCGCGTCGTGGTCATGACCCATCGACCGGGCAAAATTCGCGACGTCATTGCGGTGCCGATGAGCCGGCCGCGCAACATTTTCGAAATTCACCGCCAAAGCGGCTTCGACGAAGCCTATGGCAGATTGTGGAACATATTTCGCCATGAACTGAACTTGGATCATGCCGGCGCCACAAGCGAATAATACGGCGGTGATGCAGTCTGGCACTAGACAAATCTGGCCTGGGGCAGGATGGGGAACGCGAAACGCGCAACTCGCAACTCTTGTCTGTAAATAAATGAGCACCGACGTTCAATCGCGGGTTCCGACCGTGCCAGCCGTGTCTCGGCCGGCATGGCGCCGGGCATTTACGGTTCACGGTATTCGCTTTGCCGTGGTCGGCGGATTTTTCTTGTTGTGGGAGATCGCTTCGGGCCGTTGGATCGAAGCGTTTCTGATCAGCAGCCCGAGCAAAATTTGGAACGCCTTTTTGAACGCTTTCCTGTCGGGCGATTTGACCACCCACGCGTGGGTCACTTTCCAGGAGATCGGCATCGGTTTTCCGATCGGCGCTTTGACCGGAATTTGGACCGGTTATCTCTTCGGCAGGAGCAAAACCCTTGCCGATGTTTTCGAACCGATCATCATCGCGCTCTACGGCGTGCCGCGCACCGCGCTCGCCCCGCTCTTTATCGTTTGGCTCGGCATCGGCATCTGGTCCAAAGTCGGCGTGGTTTTCATTCTGGTTTTCTTTTTGAATTTCTTTAACACGTATGCCGGCATGAAGCAGCTCGACCAAGAGTTCGTCGATCTCGCCCGTCTGATGGGCGCCAACCGCTGGCGTCTTTCCTTCCGCGTGATTCTGCCCGCCGTATCGCCCTATATCATCACGGGGTTCAAGACTAGCATCCCGTTTTCGGTGATCGGCGCCATCACCGGCGAGTTCATCGCCGCCACCGAGGGTCTCGGTTTCTACATCCGCGCCGCCGCCGGCGTCTTCAAAACCGCCGATGTCTTCGTCGGCATCGCCGTGCTCATGATCATCGTGATCCTCATGAACAAGATCGCCGACATGATTGAGCGGCGGGTGTTGCGCTGGCAAACGCAGACGGAAAGTGTTCGGGTACAGGCTTGAGGAGGTTTTCATGTCGCACAAACTCGGCTTTTTGATCCTGCTATCGCTGCTCGCCGCCGTTTCCAGGAGTCACGCTCAATCGAAAGACGAGATCGTGATGACGACGGCGGTCTCGAATATGGCCTTCTCGGCCCTGTGGGTGGCCGAACAATTGAAATACTTCGAGCAAGAAGGCGTGCGCGTCAAGGTGGCCGTCGCCGGCGGCGGTTCGCAGTGTCAGAATGCGGTGGTCGGCCGCTCGGCCCACTTCTGCGCCTCATCCTCCGAAGGGCTGGTGTTGGCCTATGTGGAAGGCGCGCCGTTGATCGCGGTGCAGGCGCACAACAGCAATTTGACGCTCACGGTCGGCGTCAGCCGAGCGATCGCGGAAAAGGCCAAAGTGACGCGCAAGAGTCCGCTCAACGAAAGGCTCTTGGCGCTGACCCAACTCGGCACCATCGGCGCCACCGGTCCGGGCGCGGTCTCGGAGCAAATTTTTCGTTACCTGATCAACAAAGTTAAACCCGGCGGAGGCGAAAAACTGAAATTCGTTTACCTCGGCGGCAATGACCTGCCTCCGGCCCTGATGAACAACGTCATCGACGCCTTCGCTTTGTCTCCGCCGTCGGTCGAAATCACGGAAGCGGCCGGCAAAGGCTACGCGCTTATTCCGCTGGGTTTGGGCGAGCTGCCCGAATTTACCAACTATCATTTCGAGGTGCTCATGGCGCGCCCCGATTACGCCGAGGCGAATCGCGAAACCACGAGCGCCGTCTCGCGCGCGATTTCCCGCGCCGGAGCGCTCCGCCACAATAAGCCGGCGGAATTCAAAGCGGCCCTGCGGGCGCACCGCTTCTCCAACAAGTCTCGTTTGGATGATCCGGTGTTCGAATTGGCGTACGGCATGGTGGCGCCGGCGATGCCGCGCTGGGGCAACATGAACGCCGAAGGCTGGGCCAAGGTGATCAATTTCGCCGCCGGCGCCGGCATTCTAAAGGACCGCTCCAAAATTCCCGCGGCCACGGAAGGACTGCTCTGGACCAACAAGTTCGTCGGCAAGGCGCCATGAACAATCGGGCCGCCCTCGGGCCTGCGAAACTCCGGCGCGACAGCCGAACTGCTCGCGCCGTGAGTTATTTTTCCCTTGACTTGCAATCCGTTTGAGTTAAATCAGCCTCAAATGTTCGGCATGGGGGGATTGTCATGAACCTTTTCAACCGGCCGCTCGCGCTGGCGCTAGCTGCTATCTTCGGCTTGTTGATCGTCCAACCGCTGCGGGCGCAGCAAAAGGATCTCGCCGAGGTCAATATTCTCACCGCGGTTTCCAATATGGCGTTCTCGGCGGTCTGGGTTGCGGAGCAACTGAAATATTTCGAACAGGAGGGCATCCGCGTCAAGGTGACCTCGGCCGGCGGGGGCGCGCCGTGCCAGTCGGCGGTGGTCGGCCGATCGGCTCACCTGTGCGCATCGAGCTCCGAGGGGTTGGTACTGGCGCAGATCGAGGGCGCGCCGCTGATCGCGATTCAGGCGCACAACCGCAATCTCACCCTCAGCGTCGCCGTGCGCAAAGCAATCGCCGACAAGTTTAAAGTCACGCGCCAGAGTCCGCTTAACGACCGGTTGAAAGTGTTGACCCAACTCGGTCCCATCGGCGCTACCAGCCCGGGCGCCGTGTCCGAGCAAATTTTTAAATTTCTCGTCGCCAAGGTCAAAGGCGATCCGAAGAAACTGAAATTCGTTTATCTCGGCGGCGCTGAGTTGCCGGCCGCATTGATGAACAACGTGATCGACGGCGTTGCCCAATCGCCGCCTTCTCTGGAAGTCACCGAAGCCGCGGGGAAAGGCTACGTTTTGATCCCGCTCGGTCTCGGCGATGTGCCGGAGCTGACCAATTATCCTTACGAAGTACTGATGGCGCGGCCGGACTGGGCGGAACAGAATTCGGCGACCGCCATGGCGGCCGCCCGCGCCATTTCCCGCGGCGCGGCTCTCTATCATATCAACCCGGCGGAGTTTAAAGCCGCGCTGCGCGCGCACCGCTTCTCCAACAAATCGAAGCTCGAAGATAATGTCTTCGATCTGGCTTATTCGATGATCGCGCCGGCCATGCCGCCGTGGGGCAACATGAACGAGGAAGGCTGGAAAAAAGTCATCGACTTCTCCCTTGCGGCCGGCATTGTGAAAGACAGGACGAAGATTCCTTCAGCCAAAGAGGGGATCTTGTGGACCAATAAGTATGTGAAGTGAGATTGTGATGCGGCCGCTTAGCGCGAAAAGAAAACAGCGATCGTCTCAAACTGTCGCCGCCATGGCGCTCGCCGCAACTCTCTGCCTGCCTAACTTCGCAAGCGCGCAGCAGAAGGAGCTGCCGGAGATTACCATGGCAACGGCCGTGGGCAATATGGCATTTTCCGCAGTCTGGGTGGCCGAGCAGTTGCGCTATTTCGAGCAGGAGGGACTGCGCGCAAGAATTACCGTGGCGGGAGGCGGCGCGCCTTGCCAGACCGCGGTCATAGGCCGAAGCGCGAACTTTTGCGCGTCGAGCTCGGAAGGTCTGATCTTGGCGCAGCAGGAAGGCGCATCGCTGATCGCCGTTCAAACCCACAACCGCAACATCACCGTCGGCATCACCGTGCGCAGAGCGATCGCCGACAAGTTCAAGTTGACGCGCAAGAGCCCGCTCAACGAGCGCCTTAAGGTACTCACCCACTTGGGCACCATCGGCGCCACCAGTCCTGGCGCGATCTCGGAGCAGATCTTTAAATATCTCGTCCGCAGGATCGGCGCCGATCCCGGCAAGCTGAAATTCGTCTATCTCGGCGGCAATGAGTTGGTGCCGGCCCTCGCCAACAACGTGATCGACGGCATGGCGCAGTCGCCGCCGCAGGCGGAGAGCTCGGAAGCCGCCGGCAAAGGCTACGTCCTGATCCCGCTGAGCCTGGGAGAAATTCCCGAGATTTCCGAACTGCACTACCTGGTCTTGATGAGTCGGCCGGACTGGGCCGAACAGAACCCCGCCTTGGTGAGCGCCGCTGCGCGGGCGATCTCCAGGGGGGCCGCCATCTTTCACACCCAACCGGAGCAAGCCAAGGCCGCTTTGCGCGCGCACCGTTTTTTCGATTCGAAGCGTCTCGATGACGATCTCTTCAATTTGGCGCATTCCATGGTAGTCAAAGCCATTCCGCCGTGGGGCAACATGAACGAGGAAGGCTGGCAGAAAGTCGTCGATTTCTCGGTCGCCGCCGGCATCATCAAGGACAAAAACAAGATACCGCCGGCCCGGGAAGGCGTGTTGTGGACCAATAAGTATGTGAAATAGACGCGCAAGGCGCGCGATTCCAGATTACAAATTACAGATTCCAGATTGCCGACGGCCAAGCTAATTTTGAATCTGGAATTTGAAATTTGAAATTCACTGAGCGCGAAACGCTCAGCGCAAGGCGCGCGATTCCAGATTACAAATTACAGATTCCAGATTGCCGACGGCCAAGCTAATTTTGAATCTGGAATTTGGAATTTGAAATTCGCTGAGCGCGAAACGCTCAGCGCAAGGCGCGCGATTCCAGATTACAAATTACAGATTCCAGATTGCCGACGGCCAAGCTAATTTTGAATCTGGAATTTGAAATTTGAAATTCGCTGAGCGCGAAACGCTCAGCGATATCCCATCGCCGCGAGGAACTGCTTCAGCGAGCCGAATTTCAGGTACGGATTGGTCTTTTTCTGCGCGCCGATCGTGGCGTGCTTGAGCGGCGCGTAATTGTGCCCGGGATAAAGAACCGTGTCGTCGGGTAGCGCCATCAATTTCTGTGTGAGACTGTAATACATCTGCTCGGCATTGCCGCCGGGGAAATCGACGCGGCCGCAAGCGTCGATAAACATCGTGTCGCCGGAAATCACTCGACCGTCGAGCAAAAAACACTGCGATCCGGGCGTATGGCCGGGCGTGTGCATCAGCTGGATATCGATGCCGCCGACGTCAATTCGATCGCCGTGCTCGCCCTTGATCAGATCCGACGGGGACAGGCCCTTGAGAAACTCCGCTTCCGCTTTGTGAACGACGACTTTAGCCTTGCACTTCTCCAGAAGTTCCTGGGCGCCGGCGATCTCGACGCCGGCAAACGCGCCGCCCACGTGGTCGGGGTGCGTGTGCGTCACCAGCGCATGGGTGATCTCCATTTCGTCCGCGGCGGCGATCCGCAGGATCGTGTCGATCTCCCAAGCCGCGTCCACCACGGCAACTTTGCGCGTTTCCATCGAACCGACCAGATAGACGTAATTCTGCATCGGGCCGATTTCGAGCTGTTTGAAGTAAAGCCTAGCCATAATTGAAAATGGAAAATTGAAAGTTAAAAATTACAGTATCAGGAAAAATTGGGATCTGTGCTGTGGCGACCGGCCATTTTTAATTTTCAATAATTTTCAATTTTTAATTTTCAATTTGAGCGAAGCGTAGCTCACTCCTTCGCCGTTGTCGTTGCTCACTGGCAAGCCGGCGGCCGCCCAACCCGGCGCCACCGTGTTGCCCAATTGATCGCGCATGCCGCCATAACCGCCGAGCATATTGGAAAGATCCTGGTAGCCCGCCTGCTCGAGCATGCGCGCGGCGGCGCTTGATCGCGGACCGGCCTGGCAACCGACGATAATTTTCTTATCGCGGGAGAAATGCGCTTCGACCACTTTGACGAATTCCGCATTCGCCACCATGCCGCGCGACGGGTCGGGAAAAGCTACCGGAATGTTCACCGCGCCGGCCGGATGACCGTTGGCAAACTCCCGTTCGGAGCGCACGTCGATGTAGACGGCGGCCGCATCGCTCTTGAGAATGTCGTGCGCCTGCTCTGGTGTGATTTCTTTAATGGCCATGATTCGTTTCGAGTTTCGAGTTTCGGGTTAGCCGACGCTAAGCGCCAGATGCCACAAAACGGCGCGCTTCGCGCGCCTACATTCCCATTATATTGTATCCCGCGTCGACGTGAAGCACCTCTCCGGTCACCGCGCTGCCCCAGTCGCTGCACAGGTAGAGGGCGGTTTTCCCGACCTCTTCGGCGCCGATGTTGCGCTTGAGCGGCGCGCGTTCGGCGACGTGGTGCAGCATCGTCTTAAAATCGGAAATGCCCGCCGCTGCGAGCGTTCTCAGCGGGCCGGCCGAAATCGCATTGACGCGGATCCCCTTGGGTCCGAGATCGTGCGCCGCGTAGCGCACGCTCGCCTCCAGGGCTGCCTTGGCGACGCCCATGACGTTGTAATTGGGAATGACCTTCTCGGAGCCCATATAAGTCAGCGTTAGCATGGCCCCATGGCGCCCTTCCATCAGCGGCGCGGCGCGCTGCGCCAGCGCAACGAAGGAGTACACGCTTACGTCCATCGCCAGTTGAAAACCGGCCCGGCTCGTCTGCACGTAAGGGTTGGACAAATCTTCCTTGTTGGCAAAGGCGATCGCATGAATCAAGATATCGAGCCCGCCCCACGCCTGTTTTAGATTTGCAAAGACATGGTCGATTTCTTGATCCTTCGTCACATCGCACGGCAGGATAATCTTCGCGCCGATCCCTTCCGCCAGCGGCCGGACACGCTTCTCCAATACCTCGCCCGCGAACGTAAACGCCAGCTCCGCCCCTTCGGCGTGAAACGCCTCCGCGATGGCCCAGGCGATGCTCCGCTCGTTGGCCACGCCAAAAATCGCCGCCCGCTTGCCCTCCAACAGCTTCATGCCGTCACCCCCAACCGATTTTCGATTTTGGATTCTCGATTTTCGATCCTCGGATGCATCCGTTGGGCGAATATCGCCACTGACGCTCACCTTTTTACTTTTCCTTTTGCTTTTTGCCTTGGCTGGCCAGTCCGCGCTGCCACAAATATTCCGGCTCGCCGGTCTGTTTGCTGATCCAGCGCGACAGGACGAAAAACAGATCGCTCAGCCGGTTGACGTACCGAATCAGCGTGCGATTCACTGGTTCGCTTCGCGATAAACGCAAAATCTCGCGCTCGGCCCTCCGGCAAACCGTGCGGCACTGGTGCAGGTAGGCGCCGATGCGGCCGCCGCCGGGCAACACGAACGAGTTGAGCGGCGTTAAATCTTTCTGGCATCTGTCCATGATTTTTTCCAGCCGCTTCACCTCGTCCGCGCCGACCCGGTACATGCCTTCCCGGTAAAACTCGGGCGGCGTCGCGAGCTCGCTGCCGACATCGAACAGCTCGTCTTGAATCCGGCAAAGCACTTCATCCAGAAACTGATGCGCCTCGCCGGCTTCTCGGCTCTCCTCGTTGAAAACGCGCGCCAGACCGACCACCGAATTGAGCTCGTCGATGGTGCCGTACGCATCGATGCGCGGCGAATCCTTCGCCACCCGCTTGCCGCCGACCAGCGCCGTGCTGCCGTCGTCGCCGGTACGGGTGTAAACTCTAGTGATCCGAACCACCATAAATCAAATTGAAAATTGAAAATTTGAAGATATCCGGAAGTTTTTGGGTTTTCATTTTTAATTTTTAATTTTTAATCTTGCATTGCTCTTTGTCTGCCATAGCCAATATACCGGAATGCCGAGACAAACGATGATCAAGCCGATCAGGGATTCCTTCGGTTTTTCGGTCACCGAGCCCCAGACGATCCAGAGGTGAATGATGATGAATAATAACGGCACGATGGGATAGCCCCACAAGCGGTAGGGCCGCTTGAGCTCGGGTTGCTTGAAACGAAGCACGATGACGGAGCCGACCGTGAACGCCGAAAACAACGTGATCACCACGCTCACGTAGGTAAACAATGTGCCCCAGGTGTTGGTCAGGATCAGCAGGCAGCTCCATACCGCCTGCAGGACGATTGCCGCTGTCGGCGTGCCGAAACTGGGGTGCACGTAGGTGAGGCGCTCGAAAAACACCCCGTCTTTGGCCATCGCATAGTAGATGCGCGGCCCGATCATCGTCACGACGTTGAGCGCGCCGAGGATCGAGACGGTAATGATGGCGGTGATCCAGGCCGACGTCTTGTAGCCGAACAACGCTGTTGTCGCGACTTCCGACATGCGCAGCGCGCCTTTCATCTCGGTCACCGGAACGGCGTATATGTAAACCGCGTTGATCGCCAGATAGAGCGCCATAACGATCAAGACGCCGTACATCAATGCGCGCGGCAGGTTCTTTTCCGGCTCTTTGACTTCGCCGGCGATATAGGTCACGGCGTTCCAGCCGGAATAGGCGAAGATCACCGGAATGAACGCCGCGCCGAACAGGCTCAAGTTGCCGATCTTCTGCCAGTCGAAAAGGGGGGTAAAATGGCGCGAATCGCCGCTGCCGAAAATCGCGCCGAAAACGATGATGCCCAAAAGCGCGCCGATTTTCATGATGGTCAGGACATTTTGCGTCAAAGTTCCCTGCCTGACGCCCAGGCAGTGGAGCCCCGACAAAAGCAGCACGACCGCCATGGAGAAAAACATCCCGGCGGTGGCGTTGATCGGAATGATCGGCAGCGGAACTGCAAACAACACGTCTTGCGACCCGAGCGCTGGAATGAAAAACGCCACGAAGCCGTTGAGGATTACCGAGAGAAAAGCGATGGCCCCCGAGAAGGTGACGAGGAACGACGACCAACCCGACAAAAATCCCATCAGCTTGCCGTACGCCTCGCGGATATAGATGTAGTCGCCCCCGGCATACGGCAAGCTCGCCGACAACTCGGCACAGGTGAGCGCGCCGGTAAGCGCCAGAAGCCCGCCCAAGAACCAAACCAGCAAAACACCCCCCGGGGTCGGCAATGTCTCCGCGATTGCGCCCGTGGAAATAAAAATTCCCGTGCCGATCATGTCGCCGGCGATCAGCATGACCGCCGAGAACAGGCCGATTTGCCGCTTCAGTTCGGTCTGTGCCATAGCGACTAGCAATACAGGGAAACGAGCGGCCAGGCAATCTGATTAAACCAACGCGCTCTTACCGCCGCCGCGAAGAAATGCTAATTTGCCGCGAGCCGCTGCGAGAGGTTCACCGGGATGAGCATGAAAGTATTACCGAGTCTTTTCGGCTTATTGATCGCGTTTTCAGCGCACGCCCAAGATGCCGTCAAACGGGACGAGCATCAGATGCATCGGCTGCATCGCGATCCCAAGTCCTACATCGGCGCCCTCGAAGACCCCAAGCGCGACGCCTACCAAAAACCGCACGAAGTCATTCACGCCCTGGAAATCAAGCCAGGGGAGATCATCGCCGATATCGGCGCCGGCTCGGGCTACTTTACCTTCCATTTGGCCCGCCACGTCGGTGACAAGGGCAGAGTCTACGCCATCGACGTAAGCCCGGACATGATCCGGCACATCAATCGGCGCATCCGGGAAAGTAGAACACAAAACGTGATCAGCATCCTCGCCGACCCGGACGACCCGTTGCTGCCGGATCGATCGGTTGACCGCTTCTTCATCTGCAACGTCTGGCATCATGTTGATGATCAGACGAAATATCTCTCGCTGATGAAAAAAATGCTCAAACCCGGCGGCCGGATCATCATGATCGATTTCCATAAAAAAGAGCTGCCCATCGGTCCGCCGATGCAGACGAAGATCGCGCGCCAAGACTTGATCCAACAGATGGAGGCCAACGGTTTCAAGCTGAGCAAGGAACACACTTTCTTGCCGTACCAGTACTTCCTCGTGTTCGCCGTTAAGTAGGCCGACCGCGTTTCTTTGCTCCTATTCTTCCAACTGCGTGCCAATTCCCATCGCTTTGGCGCGCCGATAGACAAACTCCGCGATGGCCGCATCGAGAATGCCGAAAGCAGGATTCAAGCCGGCGATGATCTCTTGCGCATGGCTCCGCCCGGCGATTTTCCCGGCGACGATGTCGCCGAGCTCGGTGGAAATATCGGCTGCGCGCAATTGGCCGGCTTCGATCAGTTCCATCAGAGCATGGTACGGCGGCACATGGCCGAGGATGCCCTCCTTGTATGTCGTTACGATTTTGCTCTTGAGATAAGTTTGCTGATCGATCTCCTCCGGCGAGTTCGCGAGTATCGTGCAGCCTGGCATGATCCACTCTCCCCGCATGACCGGCTCCAGCGCCTTCGTGCCGGTGGTCACGATCTCGGCGCCGCGGATCGCGGCCTCGCTGTTCTCGACATCCCGAACTCGAACCGAAGCGCCGAGACGGCCTCGGAGATATTCCGCGCATTCGCGCCGGTGCGCCGGCGTCGGACTCCACACCCGCAGGTCGCGAATCGGCCGAACCGCGCAGACCGCTTCGGCGGCCCAGCGCGCCAAGCGCCCGGAGCCGATCAGGGCGAGTGTCGAGCTCTGCTCCAAGGCGAGATATTTGGCCATCACGCCGCAAGGCGCCGTGCTGCGCACGGCGTGGACTAAATGATCCGAGATCAAGGCCGCGAGCTCCATCGTCTGCCAATCGAAGAGCGCGAGGATGACGCCGCCGGCCTGGCGGCGCAACGATGCGCCCAAGCGCACGCCGTAGCCGATCCCTTCCAGTGCGCCGGGAATAATGCGCAAGTCGCGCACCCATGGCCGGCCCTTGCCCATGCTGTTTCCTTCCAAAGCCGGATGCACCACGCGCACGCGCGGCGCAACGACGGCCTGTCCGCTGCCGACGCGCCGGAAGGCTTCCTCGATGGCGGGCACGGCATCCGTCATGCGGATATCAAGGCTCACCGTGTCAGCGTGGGAGAGATAAAGCATGGCGCCTATCCCCTCGCTCGCCTTGGCGGAACCGGCAGGGGTGATGGGCGGCGCCTGGGTGCCAGCGTCAGCGACGATGTTGACGCGATCGCCTCATTGATCTCAATGCGCGCCGGCTGTTCGATCCGGCTTCTTTCTTCCATCGCCGTCGCCAGGCGCTGCTGCGCCTCGATCCGCTCGCGCTCTAAATTGCGCGCCGCAATGGCGCTATTTTCGCGCTCGGTCCGAGCAATCTCGGCGTCGGTGACATCCGTCCAGTCATATTTTTTGACGATCTCCGCCGCCGCCGGCGGCGGCTGATTGCCGATCGTCAAACGGCCCGCCCCATCGCGGTACATGAAGTAATCGGCGGCGCCCGCAGGGGCAGCCAAGACGACCAACAAAAAACTGGCAGCGCGAAACTTTCTTAGTCGCGCGCTTGTGATCGCGGCCTGTTGCATGGGAACACCTCCTTGATTTGCGCGTGCGGCGATTTCGACCAGACTAGAAACACGGCGATGGGCGCTTGCGTATCGCGCGCTCGCTTTCACCGCCACGTTCGCTTCAGATAAAGCAGACAAAGCGCGGCGGCTGCCGCCGTCACCGTCCACGCGAACCAGTCGCCGAAACGTACGTAAAGAGTTTCTTCGTTCAAGATATCGACATCGATCTCCATGGTTGCCGGCGTAAACATCGGCAGCGCCCTGACCAGTTGGCCTTTGGCGTTGATCAGCGAAGTGACGCCGGTATTGGTCACCCTGAGCAGACTCCGGCGCGTCTCGATCGCGCGCGATTGCGATAGGCGAAGATGCTGCCAGGGGCCGACGGATCTCCCGTACCAGGCGTCGTTGGTCAGATTGACCAGCAAGTTGGCGCGTGTCTCGGCGACGAACTTGCGCGCCAAATCCGGCATCAAGTCTTCATAGCAAATCAGCGGCGCCGCGCGCACGCCGCGCGCCAGATGAAACGCGATTGGCCCCGATCCGGGTGTGAAGCCGTCGGCAAACGGCATCGCCGGCAATCGGGAGAGAATCTTCTGAAAGGGCAGATATTCGCCGAACGCCAGGAGTACTTGCTTGTGGTAGCGCGCCAAGATCCGCCCCTTGGCGTCGGTGAAAAAGGCCGTATTGAACGCTTTGATGTCCGATCGGCCCGGCTGGCCGCGGATGCTCTTCGCGCCGAAGATAAACGCCGCGCGATCGGCTTTGAACCGCGGCATCAGCTCCATCGGCAGCACTTGGATGTGTTCCGCGATCGTCAGCTCTATCGCCGACTCCGGCCAGATCACGAGGGGGACAGCGCCGATGTCGTCGGTAAGCTTCCGATGTTGATCGAGGTTGCGCTGGGCCAAAACCGGATTCCATTTCATGTCGATATCGACGTTGCCCTGCACGACGCCGACCGCAAGCTTGCGCGCCCCGGCGATTTCCTCCTCGACGATTGCCAAACGCTGATAACCGTAAATGAGCGAAACGATCACCGCCAGCGAAACATAGGCGAGCGGCGCCCAGGCGGTGGGACGGCCGGATCCGAGCCGAGAAACCGCCAAGTAAAGCGCCGCGTTGCACCACATCACGATGAAACTGGCGCCGTACGGGCCGACTAGATCGGCGCTTTGAATGAACCAGAGAAACGAAACTTGCGAATTGGCGAGGTACCACGGAAACAGGAGCGGAAAGAGAAATTCCAGCGGTACCCAAAAAAGCGCCGGAAAGATACCCAGAGGTCCAAACCCCAGGACGCGCACGAACAGCGCAAAAATCGCCGTCTGCGTCCCTTGCAGCAGTGCATAGATAATAAAAACTGCCAGGCTCGCCGCATAAGGAAACCCGCCGAATGCGCTGATCGTGTAGGTCAGCCAGTGAAAGCCAATCAAATGCGCCGCCGAACCCATCAGCCAGCCGTAGAATATCGCGCCGCGCAGAGAACCGGCCCGTTCGAGCGCAAAAAAGAGCGGCACAAACGCAACCCACGCAAGCGGAAATAGCGCGGGCCAGAGGTAGGGTGCAGCCAATAGAATTGCCGCGATAAGGCTCGCGGGGAGTTTACTTGACATATGAAATACTTCGATATAAACGAAATTTTAGTTGAGGCCTTTGCCTTCTAGTAGAGGCTTAGCTGCGCGGCCGCTGCTGCCGTCGCCAGTCAATAAGACGTAACACGAACGTGGCGGAAAAATAACCCACCGTGAGGAGGAGTTCATGAGGACCGTGCCGCGCAAATTCATCTCAGCCATCGCCCCTCACTTGTTGCCGATTTGCTTTTGCGCCGCCGTCTTGGCGGCGGAAGAGCCGAGCGCGGACAACAGCTGGACCAAATTCCTGAAAGAAAAAATCTCGTTCAGCGGTTTTGCCGAGAACACCACCGGTCTGGCGATCAGCCACGGCTCGCGCTTCTTCAACACCTCCAACCGGCTCGATATGCAGCGCTTCACCTTCCAGCCGGAGTTCAACGCCGACTTCTCGGAAAAGTTCAAAATGTTTATTTCTTGGCGGTTCGTCGCTGAACCGCGCTACAACTCTGAAACCAAGAGCCGGGAGGCGTCCGTGCAGCCGGCCGGCACCGGCCGGGCGCTGCCGTCGGATTTTTGGTCCGAATATAAAGGCGTCCCGTGGGAAGCGGTCGCCGATATTTTCCCTGTCGAGGGACTCCAGTTGAGACTAGGACGGCAGTTCATTTCATGGGGTGAAACCGACGGCCAGCGGCTCCTGGACGTCATCAATCCGCAGGATTTGACTATCGCCCCCCCGGGCGCCGTGAACCTTTTCGATCTCGATGAGACGCGAGTGCCGCAGTGGGGCATGAGGATGCTCTACACGATACGGCCGGTCAGCAACACCATTTTCGAGTTCTTTGCCAATCCAGGATTCGAACCAAAAAAACAGAGAGTCGATGAATTCATGCCGACGAACGACATCGGCGACGGCAAAGCGGACGGTGATCTGCGGTTCGGCCGTTGGTCGTCGCATCCTGAGGACCGACAATCTGTCGCCCGGCTGTTTGCCAACCCGTTAGGGCCCGCGCCGGTGGTGGTGCCGAACTTTTCGCGCGATTATCCCGATGCCGGCGATAACTGGAAGATCGGTACCAGACTGATGCACAATTTTGGCGAGTTGAGCGCCGGCATCGGCTACATTTGGGGCTATAATCCGCAAGCCGGGGACATGGTGTTTAAGACCAAAGGGTTAGGCTGTATCGCCCCAGGCGCAGGTCCCCAATGCCGTATCGGCGCCCTACCGGCATTCACCCCTACCACTGTTCGTGCCAGCCTGGTCAACGACCGAACCAACATCTTCGCCGCTCACTTGAATTATCCGATCGGCGAGCCGCTTGGGATTCCGATCAAAACCGCTCTCCGCGGCGAGTTCGCCTTTTATCCAAGTAAGCCTTACAACATCAGCGAGTTCCCCGCCAGGAACTGCGCTACCGGACAGGTTCTGACGGGCGCTCTCGCCGCGCGCGCCGGTCCGAGTTGCAAGCATTCCGATAACCTGGTTGAAAAAAATACCATCCGCTATGCGCTCGGTTTTGACCGTTCCACGTTCATTCCTTTTTTGCAGGATGATCCCTGGCGCGCGTTTCGAATGACTTTTCAAATCTTTCAGAGCATCATTCTCGGCCATGAGGATGGTATTCGTGCCTTCGGCCACGCCAGCAAGATCAGAAAAGTTTCGACGTTGTTGACGTTTCGCGTCGGTACCGGCTATCTCGGCGACACCATTCTTCCCGACGTTTTTTTGGCCTACGATCCCGCAGGCTATTACTCGGTGAATCCGGGGGTTAGTTACCAGCCCCCTTGGAACGAAAAAATCAGAATCACCCTCACCAGCGCCATTTACGGCGGGCACAACAAATACGGCGGCCTGGGCTTTTTCTCCGAGAAGGATACGGTGTTTCTCAAACTTCGTTACCAGTTTTGATTCGGAGGCTTGAATGAGAGTCAACATGTCGCAAACGAATTTCCCCGGCCACATTGCGATTACATTTTGCCTTTCTTTATCGCTCTTGGGGTTCACCGCTGCTCCGACGCCAATCATCGCCGCAGAGCCCGAACCGAAGCCGGGGGAAGTCATCAGCTCGCAAAATTGGCAAAGAATCCAGGGCATGGTCGGCGAAAACTTTCTCAATCGTCTCAAAGCCGGGCACAAGCTTCAGATCAAGGAGCCCAAAGTCTACCGCCCCCTGAAAGAATATGTCGAAGCGACCGAAAAGTACTCTGGTAAAGTAGCCCTGGGTTCCAACGGCGAACTGCTCAACTACGTTGCCGGTCAGCCCTTCCCGAAATTAGACCCGAACGACGCGCAAATCGGCCAGAAATTGGCTTGGAATTTTTTCTATCGCTGGCTGGGGGATGACTACAAAACCGGCGGCGCGGTCAAAGGCGGTAAAATCATTCGCGCCGCCATCGAAAAAGACGGCTCGGAACGGCGCGCCGATCTGGTTTCGTATTTTCTGTTCCCGAGCACGCGCTACAATTTAAATCCCAAACCGGCGATTCCGGGATACGAACACATCGACTATATTCAACTGCGCGTCGACAGTTACCCGCGCGACGCCGCCGGCACCACCACCCTGGAGATTCGTTACAAAGATCCGGCTCGCGCCGACGACCTTTATATATATCTGCCGAGTATCCGGCGCATTCGCCGCGCCACCACCACGCAGCGCTGTCAGACTCTGGCGCCGAGCGAATTCAATCTCGACGATATCAATAGCTTCAACGGCAAGATCACCGACTTCAATTATAAATACCTTGGCGACAAGAAAATCCTCGCCAATTTGGGCCAAGAGCAACTGCCGTTTAATCGCAAGCCGGGTGATTACCTGCCGTTGGACGAGAAGTGGCACGTGGTGGACACCTATGTTCTCGAGATCACGCCCAAGGATCCCAACTATTGCTATCCCAAGAAAATTCTCCATTTGAACAAAGTCACCTTCGACACTCACTGGACCCTCATGTGGGATCGGCGCGGCGAATACTGGAAAGAGCAGTTTGGCTTCTTCACTCCCGTGAAGCTCGCCGATGGCCGCGAAGCCTGGTCGGTGGGGGACGTGGTGATCGTCAATGTGCAGAACGGCCGCTCCACGATCGTTACGGCGACCCGCGCCTACAACCAGGGCTACCCCGCCAGCATGTTCAGCCTGGCGACCCTGCAAAGCGTCATGCGGGGCGGCTCCATCGAATAGGCGAAGCGCAGCGCCAGGGCCGGCGCTGCGCTCAAAATTAAAGGAGTTCAATGGTTGGTCTAAGGGGCGTGTCATCGAAGATGCGGGCGGGGGCGTTGTGCCGTATCGCATTTCCACATACTGCCGCACTGCTTAGGAGCATGCGCGCCCTGGCCATCGTTTTCGCGTCGCTGATCCTACCGCTGGCGAACGGCTTTCCTGCCTTCGGCAACGGAAAACTGCGGGAAACCGCTTTTCGCGAAAATTTCTACGGCGTGGATATAAACGGCGACCAAGCCTGGATCGTCGGCTATTACGGCGCGATCCTGCACACGCGCAATCGGGGCGAAACTTGGCAGGTCCAACGCAGCCCCGTAAACAACGCCCTGTTCACCGTCAGATTCGTTGACCGCGACAAAGGCTGGATCACCGGCAGCTACGGCGCGATCCTCAGCACGGTAGACGGCGGTAAGAACTGGCGCGCGCAAAATTCCGGCACCGCCGAACATCTCCTCGGTTTGACGCTGCTCGATCAAAGCCACGGCTGGGCGGTTGGCAGCCGCGGCATGACTCTGCGTACGGACAACGGCGGACAGTCGTGGTCGCTCTCTCCTGTACCGGGCGACTTTACCTTCAGCGGCGTGTCTTTCATCGATCGATCGCGCGGCTGGATCGCCGGCGAGTTTGGCGTGATTTTCCATACCGCTGACGGCGGCAAGACTTGGTCCAAGCAAAAAAGTCCCGTCGAGGTTTCTTTTGCCAGCGGCGAAAGCCGCAATTTGTTTGCGCTGCGATTCGATCGCGCCGATTCGGGTTATGCGGTCGGTCTTGACGGAGTTGTGCTCCGTGCTGGCCCGGGCGGGAGCTGGAAAATTGTCCGCCAGGGCGCCAGCGCAAATGGATCCAACGGCGCCCATCATTTATTCGCCGTCGCTCGGGTCGGCGAGCGGTTGTGGGCCGCGGGGGAACGCGGCACTTTGCTTCACTCCGACCGCGACGGCAAGGACTGGCAGCAGGTCAAAGCCGGCGTGCCGCGAGTCAGTTTGAACGCCATCGCCTTTGGCAGCAACGGCTTTGGCCTAGCCGTCGGCAACCGCGGCGTGGTGCTGCGCACGGACGATGCGGGCGCCGCCTGGAAACAACTCAAGCCGGGGAGCGCGCTCCAACCCTTCGAGCTGGTTCGCTTGCCATGAGGTCCGCGGCCGTCTGGGTCGTCAAGCAACGCGCCCTCCTCCTCGCCGCCATCGCCCTGCTCACGCTGGTTTTCGCTTTCCTCGCCCTGAGAATCGAAATGTATACGGCGTTCGCCGATCTCCTGCCGAAGACCCATCCGTATATTCAGGTGCACGAGCGGTTCTGGAAAACGTTCGGCGGCGCCAATGTCGTGCTGCTTTCGGTGCAGGTGAACGACGGCGACATCTTCAATCCCGCAACCCTCGGCAAAATCAAAAAACTCACCGAGATCATCGAACGCACGCCGGGCACCAACAATTATCAGATCTTCTCGCTGGCGCGTCAGAAAGTGAAAGATGTGCGCGCCACCGCCTGGGGCATCGAAGTGCAACCGATCATGTGGCCCAACGTGCCGGAGAGCGCCGCAGAGATCGAGCGGCTGCGCAATATTGTTTATGCCAACCCGACCGTGGTCGGCCGGTTGGTCTCCGAGGACGGCAAGGCTGCCCTCATCAGCGCCGCCTTCCACGAGGAACGGCTCAACTACGCCGCGCTGTTCGAGCGCATTCAGGCGGCGATTAAAGAATTGACCGACGACCACACCCGCGTGTTCGCCGCCGGCGAGCCGATCCTCTACGGCTGGGTGTACCATCATCTGCGCGCCATTTCGCTGATCATCGCGCTCACCTGCCTGAGCATTCTGCTGGTGCTGATTCTGTACTATCGCAGCATGAACGGGGTCATGATTCCGGTCATTTCGGCGCTGGTGACATTTATTTGGGGCACCGGTTTCACCGCCCTGCTCGGCTATAACTTCGAGCCCCTGATTCTGGTCGTACCGTTTTTGATAGCGGCGCGCACGATCAGCCATTCGATTCAGTTTCGCGAGCGCTTCTTCGAGGAGCTGGAGCGCTGCGGCGACCGCCAGCGAGCGGCGATCGAATCCGCCGCGGGGTTGATGATGCCGAGCAGCGTCTCGATCGTCACCGATGCCATCGGCTTGACCGTGCTGCTGGTTGCGCCGATGCCGATCCTCACCAAGTTGGCCGTCGCCGGGAGTTTTTGGGTCCTGAGCAACCTCTTCACCGTCGTGCTACTCGATCCGGTGCTCTGTTGTTATTTCCCGGCGCCGAGACCGTCGGCCAAAAACCTTCAGGCGCCGTGGCTGGACGCCTGGTTGCGCGCCGCGGCGGCTTTTTGCGTGCACCGCGCCGGGCGCTTCGTCGTCATCGCCGCGTTTGCCGCGCTCGCGCTTTGGAGCCTGTATTGGTACCAGTTTCTGACCGTCGGCGACTCCCGTCCGGGCTCGAGTTTGCTTTGGCCGGACTCCGAGTACAATCAAGCGGTGCGCCATATCAACGAAAAGTTCCAGGGCACCGATCACCTTTACGTCATCGTCGAGGGGCAGGCGGAAAGTACGATGAAATCGCCCCGGGTGCTCGAGACCATCGAGGCGTTCCAGCGCCATATGCTCCGCTCGCCCCACGTCGGGGGCAGCGATTCGCTGGCCGATCTGACCCGTCAGATCAACACCGTTCTCCACTACAACGATCCGCGCTGGGGGCTGTTGCCGCGCTCCAGCGAAGACGTCGGCGGCATCGTCATGGTGGCCGAACATGGCAGCGAGCCCGGCGATTTCGACCGCTGGGTCAATTACAATTTCCAACACGGACGGATCAGCTTCTTTCTTTATGATCACAAAGGCGACACGCTGCGCGACGTGATCGAGCGCGCCCGGCAGTTCATCGACAGCCACCCGCTCGAAGGCGCCAAGCTCAAGCTCGCCAGCGGCTATGCCGGAGTATTGGCCGCCGCCAACGAGGTGATCGCCCGCTCCGACAAGCTCACCTTGGGTTTGATGCTCGCCGCCCAGCTGCTGTTTTGCGCCATCGGCTTTCGTTCTCTGGCCGCCGGTTTGTTGTTCGTCGGCGTGGTGCTCTTGTCGAACACTTTCGGCATGGCGTTGATGGCGTATTGGGATGTCGGGCTGAACGTCAATACCTTGCCGGTGATCAGTTTGGGCATCGGCTTTGGCGAGGATTACGGCATTTACATCGTTTCCCGGGCGATTGAAGAATACCGACGGCGCGGCGACCGCGATCTCAACTGCGCTTTAGTCGATGCCGTGACCACGGCCGGCAAGGCGGTATTGTTCACCGCCTTTCTGATTTCCGCAGGGATCGCCCTCTGGTCCTTCTCGCCGCTTCGCTTTCAGGCCGAAATGGGCTCGCAGCTGTTGATCATCTTGACGATGAACATGCTCGGCGGGTTGTTCTTGCTGCCTGCTCTGAGCGCGCTGTTCAAGCCCAAATTCATCGTAGGAGGCGCGCATGAATAGGGCAGTCTTGGGACTGGTCCTGCTGTTGGCGACCGCAGCTATGGCCGGGGAAAAAATCCGCTTGGCTCAACCCACCATCGCGGTCATGTACGCGCCGCTCTACTTCGGCGCGAAGCAGGGAATATTCACGGCCGAAAACATCGACTTGGAGTTTATGACCATGCGTACGGACCTGGCGATTGCCGCGCTCGGCGCCGGCGAAGTCGATTTCATCGCCCACGGCGGCGCCGCCTTGCGTGCCGCCGCCCAGGGATTTCCGGTCAAACTCGTCTTCGCCTTGGATCACAAGACGCCCTTTTGGTTGGCCGCGCGGCGTGAGTTTAAAGACGTCGCCCAGCTTCGAGGGAAGAAGATCGGCATTAGTTTCCCGGCCGACACGCCGCATATCATCCTCAAGCGCTATTTGCGCCAGCAGGGCCTCAATCCCGACCGCGACGTCACTTATGTCGGCGGCCAGTTCTCGCCCACCGCCTTGCAAAGCCTGTTGGGCGGAGCCATCGATGCCGCGGTGCTCGCGCCGCCGTTCAACGTGCTGGCCGAGGAGAAAGGCCTGAGCTTGCTCACCTTTCTCGGTCACTCCGTGCGCGACGCCACCGTCTCCAACGGCATCGTCACGAGCGAACAAAAGATCAAATCGCGCCCGGATCAAGTCAAACGAATGGTGCGCGCGAGTCTCAAGGCGCTCCACGCGTATCGCCGCGACAAGCTCGCCGCCGTCGAATTTCTTTCCAGCCATTTCGAGATTTCGCCAAAAACCGCAGCCAAGGTTTTCCCCAATGCCCTCGATATACTCACTACCGACGGGCAGATCAGCGAGACGGAGCTGCGCCAAATCCTCGACATGATGCAGGACACCGGCCAAAAGGAATCCGCCCGCGTCCAGCCGGCTGCGCTGCTGGATTTCTCCTTCTTGCACGCCGCGCAAAAAGAAATCGCATCCGCTGCCGGCGGGAGGGCTCGTTAGGCGATGCCACGACCAATCTTTCAGCTTCTCTTATGAAAATAGTTTTTACTTTGGTCGACAACGAGTACAGCAAATCCCCCTCTTTCCCCCTTTGCAAAGGGGGGACAGGACCATGAATTACTTTGCCAGCCGTCTTAAGGGAACGACAAATTTTATTGCTTTGTGAGCTTAGCGCCTTGGCGCGATAAGCTGTTATCTGTATTCGCCTGCGAGAAAGTCACAATCACATCCGTGAACGACCGCGAGATTCATTCGGCCATCCGCATCTTGCGCCGCCAGGTTCCCAAATGGAAGACGCCGATCGTAACCCTGATGGCGGAAACGTATGAGAGCCCTTTTCGCGTGCTGATCTCCTGTATTTTGAGCCTGCGCACGCAGGACGCCACGACGGCGAAGGCGTCGCATCGCCTGTTCGCCGTCGCTGATTCGGCGCCGGCGATGGTCAGGCTGTCGGCCAAAAAAATCGAAAAGCTGATTTATCCGGTGGGCTTTTACAAGACCAAAGCGAAAAACATTCTTGATATCTGCCGCACTCTCATCGACACATACGGCGGCAGGGTGCCGGACGAGATCGATGAACTGCTCAAGCTCAAGGGCGTAGGCCGCAAGACCGCCAATCTCGTGGTTACGCTCGGTTACAACAAGCCGGGCATTTGCGTCGACACCCACGTCCATCGGATTTCCAATCGCTGGGGCTACGTGGCGACGAAGACGCCCGAGAAAACCGAGTTCGCGCTGCGCGAAAAATTGCCCAGGCAGTACTGGATCGAGTACAACGACCTGCTGGTGAGCTTCGGGCAACAGCTGTGCCGGCCGATTTCTCCTCTTTGCAGCCAGTGTCCGGTGCGCAAGTATTGCCCGCAGATCGGCGTCGGCGTCAAGCGATGACGGTCACGCAGCGAATTTCAACGAATATTTCGCCTATGGGAGTCGGAGTATTGCTCCCGCCAAGACGCGAAGGGTCTAAGGAAAACCCCTTATCCGAACTTGGCGCGGGGAGAGACTTCCGAATTATTCCTGTGCGTACTTTGCGCCCTTTGCGGTTAAAAAATCCGAATTCCGAAGGCGCGATCATCGCGCCCTTTTTGTGATCTGTGTGCTCTTTGTGGTTAAAACCTTCTTACGGCCTCATCGATTCGGGGAAATATTTGGAGGGGGCCCATACATTAGCGGTAAAATTTCGGCAACCGAGAATGCGCAGCTCGCGCATGATGCGGATATAATCTTGCGAATCGATGAAGTCGCGCCAGTTGTCCAGAGTTTCGAAGTCGATGGTGATCGCCACTTGCGGCGTCACTTCCAGCGGATTGCGATAATTGCGCACCTCGATCACGCCCTTGTGCGCAAGCGTGACCGGCAGCCAATCGTTTTTGGCCTTGTTCGCATAGATCGTCAAGTTGGCTTTTTGATCCGGCAGGTCCCACTGAATAACAAAGTGCACCATGCGGTCTTCTCCTATTGAGTTGCGCGCACCAAGCCGCCGTCCACCGCAATGGTTGTTCCGGTGATATAGCTGGCACGGTCCGAGCCGAGAAAAACGATCAAATCGCCCGCTTCCTCCGCCGTGCCGTAGCGCCCGAGGGGGACTTCGGCCGCCATCTCCCGATCGATCTCTTCGACCGGCCGGCCCAGGCGATCGGCTCTCGCTTTGTTCAATTTTTTTGCCCGGTCCGTGTCGATGCGGCCGGGACAGACATTATTGATGAGAATATTGTCGCGCGCCAGTTCCCGCGACAGCGTCTTGGCCCAGCCGATGACGCCGCTGCGCACCGCATTGGAAAGCACCAATCCGGCAATCGGCTCTTTCACGGAATATGACGTGATATTGATCACCCTCCCGCCGCCGACTTTGCGCATGTGCGGCACCGCTTCGCGGGTCATGCGCATGGTGCTCATGAAGCTCAAATTGAACGCGTTCTGCCAGTCCTCGTCGGTGAATTTCATGAACTCACCGGGCGGCGGGCCGCCTGCGTTGTTAACGATGATATCGACGCGGCCGAAATGTTTCGCGCTGCTGTCGACGAATTTTTTTATATCTTCGGCCTTGCTCATGTCGGCGACCATGGCAAGCACCTCGCTGCCGGTTTCCTTGCGGATCTGCGCTGCGGCTTCGTTCAAAGCCGCTTCGCCGCGCGCGCAAATCGCCACCCTAGCTCCCTCGCGGGCAAAACCCATGGCCGCGGCTTTGCCCATCCCCTGGCTCGCCCCCGCGACCAGGGCCACTTTCCCTTTCAGCCCGAGATCCATCTCGCTACATCCTCCCAGCTTTAAGATTCGCGGATAGTATCAAACTGACTTTTCTGGCGCTACTTCTGCTGCCAATAAATATTGTCGCGAAACTCCGGATTCAAACGCTTGATGTAGAGGCAGAGCATACCATGCACGCCGAGTTGGCGCAGCTTGCGCGGATCGCCCGAACGGAGCGCATCCTTTTCTTCCGCCGATAGATCATAGTCATTCATGACGCTCTCGAAGTTCTGCAGCGCGCGGCGGTAAATCGACTCATTCATCTTGAGATCGAAAAGCAGCCGGCTCAAATCATAGCAGCTCATAATGCCCTCAATTCGCTGCAATCATCGCCTTCAAACTCGAAACCCGCAACTCGTAACTCGCAACTCAAACGTTGAAAACTAGACTAATTTCCAACTCACAAAGCCCCACCCGGTCGCGACGAAATCAGGCATGTACGCGGTATAAGTGGCCTTGGCGTCGCCGATCGCGCCGATCACCACCATCCAGTTGAGAAATTCGCTGTCGCCCGCCTGCAATAACTCCTGCACCGAGTAGTCCGCCAGCTTCGGCCCTTCCCCCTTGCGCATGATTTCGAGCAGCTGATGGTCAAACCTCTCATCGATTTCGCCGATGCGCGGCGAACCGGGAAAATGCGACAGGCCGCCGGTGGCGAGGATCGCGATGCGCTCATCGGAGCGCGCCGCGACGTCGCGGATCAGCTCGCCCACTTGATAACAGCGCCGCGGAGACGGCGCCGGCTCGACCCAGGTGTTCACATAGACCGGCAAGATGGGAACGGTCGGCTGCGGCAGAAGAAAATAGAGCGGCACGTTTTGCGTGTGTTGCAGCTCGACGCGCTCGCCGAAGGAAAAGTCGATACTCTTCTCCATGCCGGCGCGAATCAAAGCCTTGCCCAGCTCTTTGTGGTTTTTGTATTTGAACTTGTGGCGGGTGAATTGTCCCGCGACTTCGTCGCCGATGGCGACGAAAAATGTCGGGATGTTGTTCCAGAAGAAGTTCACGAACTGGTCGTTGGCGACGACGATCAGAACATCCGGCCGCGCCGCTTCCAAATCGCGCCTTAGCACGGCGAACGAGGCTTCGGCATCGCGGCGCAGTTTGGTTTGCTGCTCTAAGGTCGGCCGGCGCGCCGTCCCGGACGGCGCCATACTGTAGTGCAGGTCCATGAAGTCTTCCCATTCGTGACCGGGCTCGAGCAGAATATTGGGCGCGTGACTGGCGCACAGAGCGGCGACGAGCGGCATAGGACAACTCCTCGGCGAAACGCGGAAATCCTATTCCCGGCCCTGTAAAAATGCAATCTGCTTTCGAAACTCTCGGCTGCTGAAAGAAAGCTCGTTGTCAGAAAAATCCGGACGTGTGTCGCCTGGCGAGTGTCCTAAAATTAGGACCCGAGCGCGACAGGAAATCAAAGCATGCGGTAGTTGCGGCAGGCGAAAAAAATCAGCGCGCCGACGATCACGACGGAGAGGAAAGGGTGCTGCAAAGCCCAGTTCAAGCTCGGTTCGAAGATGTTGATCATTACATAATCGATGGCTTTGCCCATATCCGCCGCCCTGCCTTTGGCGGCCTATTCTAGCAGAAAGCAAATCGGCCGAAAAGCATGATTTTAAAGGGAAACCCATCGCTCGCCTCCACTCCGATCCGCTCGGCGCAGACAGCCATAAAGGGCATCTGGCGAAGGGCGGGTCACTGACGAGAATCAAGCATACTGAACAAAGCTGGCCAAGTCGGTGCAAAAGTGGCCAAGTCCAGTCAAGTTTCACCCACTGCCCGAACCGAATGACGCACCGCAACCAGCGGAAACAATGCAGTTTTTTCAACAATGGGTAACCTGGCACCGCGGTTGCTCTATCGCGGGAGCAGCAAGTCCATTGAAGGAGCAAAACATGAAACTGCTACTCGCCACGATGTTTAAAAAGATGCCGGTCCGGACCAGCAAGCAACGCGCGACCATCTGCAAGCGCTGCGGCACGCGGATCTACTCTCTCAGCTATTTAAAGGTCCATCTCGAATCGCACGCGCGCAACCCCCATTGAGCCGATCGCCAAAAAAAGGAGCTCTAGATGAAGATTTCAGTGATACCGTGGCATGTGTTTATCGAGGCGCTGCTTCAGCAAGAGCCGAGCACGCTGGAGCTCTGGCTGCGCCGCTGGCTCTTCACCAACGAAGGCGTCATCATAGCCCATGAAAGGACTACGGCAGAAAACTCAGTTACGTGATCAACGTTTCAGCGAATCGCGATACGAGTACTTTATAATGTCAGGGTTATTAGCATCGCCGCTCATGCTTCACGCGCCTCGTACGCATGAGCTTGGCCGAACGGTTCTTCCGCGCGTTCGGAGGAACACGAAACCCGCGACTCATAACCCCCGAAACTCTTCGCTCATCACATGACCGATCCCCATGAGCTTGGCCGAACGGTTCTTCCCGGCGTTCGGAACACGAAACCCGTAACTCATAACCCGAAACTCTTCGCTCATCACTTGACCGATCACCCTGAGCTTGGCCGTAGGGTTCTTCCGGGCGTTCGGAGGAACACGAAACCCGCAACTCATAACCCAAAACTCTTCGCTCATCACATGACCGATCCCATGAGCTTGGCCGAACGGTTCTTCCCGGCGTTCGGAACACGAAACCCGTAACTCATAACCCGAAACTCTTCTCGTTAATTGCTTAGAAGCGAATCAGCCGTTACTGTTTCACTCAGCGCTTCTCTTCGCGCGGAAAACCGAAGGCGGCGGTGAGTTTTTCCATGTAGCCCTGGAACTTCGCCAGGTGGTCCCAATCGCTCACCGAGGTTTTCTTGCCGCGCACCAGTTCTTCGGTTTTCGAACCCGGCGCGTAAATCGAGGATTTGAACGGTTCCACGTCCCACAGGATCTGTTGTCCCTCCGAGCTGGAGGCGTATTCCAAGAAAAGCATGGCTGCGTTCGGCCGGCGCGCTCCCTTCATGATCGCGTGGGTCTCGGTCAAGCGCACCGGCACCGGCTCGATGATCAAGGCTTCCAGATCCTGCGCGCCTTTCCTTTTCATGCGCATGACGCCGTGGTAGTAGGTGCCGAAAAACAGGCGGTATTCTCCCGCCGCCATCGCAGTGAGAAACCGCGTGTGGCCGCGCACCCAGACCGGCTGCTGCGCGGCGAGCTTGCGCGCGTAGGAATCCACCCATTCCAACCCAAGCGCCGGCACCAGGCCCGCGACACTGTTGGTGCGAATGTCGGCGAGAAATTTTCGTCCGCTGTACTCAGGCTTGAGAAAATCTTCCCAGCTCTTCGGCACTGACTCCGCCGGCAACAGTTTTTTGTTGTACGCATGGGCATCGACCGTTGACGATAGCGCGATGACATTGCGGCTCTCGGGGCTGATCATCTTGGCCGGGATCTGCAGCACGCCCTGTTCGGCCATGCCGCGCAAGTCGATCTTTTCATGATGCGCGGCGAACTCGCGTTGAAATTCGGTCGTCACGTTGGCGATATCCCAATCGGGCGACCTGCCGGACTGCAATTCCATAAGGAACCGCTGCGACTCCGCCGGGTTGCCATGTTCTTCGAACTGCGGGTTGATGAACGGATATTTCTTTCGAAAGCCGTCGCGCAGCGCGACCACCGCCGGCTTGTCGAAGCCGAGCAAGGCGCGCAGGCCGCCCTCCTTCTTGGCCCTGGCGACAATCTCATCGCGATTGCCCTCGAAGCGAAATCCTTTCGACTCCGCTTCCTTCTGTGCCTGAGCCAGCCCCGCGCCTACCGCCGCGGCTTGCACCAGGGAGGAAACCGATCCGCATAACAAACCCAAGAGCAGCGCCAATAAGGTTTTCATCGCCTTCCCTCCACATTTATGAACAAAACTCCCCCTCGTTCCTAAACCCCTGACTCCTTACCGCTTCACCCCTTACGCCGAACAGATCGGCAGGGTAAAGGTAAAGGTAGAGCCTTTCCCCAGTTCGCTCTCCACCCAAATCCTGCCGCCGTGCAATTCAACGAACTTTCTCGCGAGCGCGAGTCCAAGACCAGTGCCTTGCGGTTTTCCGGCCTCGCTGCCGGCCTGTTGAAACTCAAGAAAGATCCTCTCTTGATCTTCAGCCGCGATCCCGGGTCCCGTATCGCTCACCTCGACGCGCACGCCGCCATTTTCCGCGCCGGCGCTGATCCACACGCGTCCCCCTTCCGGGGTGAACTTGATCGCGTTTCCTACCAAATTTAAAAGCACCTGTTTGATCCGCGCGCCGTCCATCGCGAAGGGCGCCAGTTGTTCGTCGCATCGGGCGCGAAAATCGAGCGACTTCTTGACCGCCAGCGAGCGCATCGTATTGGCTACCGCATCGACCACGTCCTGCAGCAGCGCCGGCTCGATCTGCAGCTCCATTTTGCCGGCTTCGATCTTTGCCAGGTCGAGAACTTCATTGATCAGGCCAAGCAAGTGCTTACCGCTGCTCAAAACGTCGGTCAAGAACTGGGTTCGCTCCTCCGGTGTGACCTCCAGAGAAGGATCCAGCAAGACCTCCGAAAACCCGATGATCGCGTTAAGCGGCGTGCGCAGTTCGTGCGACATATTGGCGAGAAACTCCGATTTGTGTCGGTTGGCCGCCTCGATCTGCCGGCCCTTGTCTTCGATCTCGCGGAACAGCCGAGCGTTGTGGATCGCCAGAGAGGATTGTGTCGCGAAAGTCTTTAACAACTCGATGATTTCGGGGCGAAACTCCCCCGTGGTTTTGCGCCGCACGACCAACGCGCCGATGATCTTGTCTTCCCGCAACAGAGGAATAGCGAGGCTAGCCCGGAATCCATAACGTTCCAGCAACGAGCGCATGCGCGGTACATAACTGGTCGATTTCGAGATATCGGCAATTTGAACCGGCGTTTGGTTCAATGCCGCGCGCCCTACTACCCCGTCGCCGAGCCGCGGTGGATTCTCCCGCAAGGCTCTGATCAATTCTTCTTCCATGTGGTCGGTGGCGCGCAGCAGAAACTCTTCGGACTGCTCGTTGTATTCGTAGATCGCCCCGCCATCGGTGCCGCTCAGTTGCACCGCGTGGGACACAATCCGCGTGAGCACAGTCTCGAGATCCAAAGTCGAGCTAACCGCCTGCCCGACTTCGCCGAGAGCCTTCAATTCCCCCACCGATCGCACCAGCTCGCCGGTGCGCTCCTGCAATTCTTGCAACAGCCGCACGTTTTCGATGGCGATCACGGCCTGGTCGGCAAAGGTTGTCACGAGATCGATCTGCTTTGCGTTAAAGGGTCTCGCATCGGTTCTGAAGATAACTATGACACCGATCGGCACCCCTTCTCTCAGCAAAGGGACGCCGAGTATCGCTCTGAAATCCACAAGCTGCGGGACATAGTGATATTCCGGATCCGCTCTCAGGTCGGGCACGTGAACCACACTGCGCTCTAGGACGGCCCGCCCCGAAATCGATTCTCGTCCGACGCGTGGAGGATTTTCCTTGATGAACTCGTACAACTCAGGCGTGTGGCCGTACGCAGCCGCGAGCGGCAACATCTCTCCGTCCACCCGGTGGATAGAGCCGTGGTCAGCCTCGCAAAGCCTGGTCGCGTTCTCAACCAGAGTATCCAGCACCGGCTGGAGATCGAACGTCGAGCGGCTGATGACCTTCAAAACTTCGCTGGTCGCCGTCTGCTGCTCGAGCGCTTCGGTGAGATCGCGATTGCGCTCCTGCAATTCTTTAAACAGCCGCACGTTCTCGATGGCGATGACTGCCTGAGAAGCAAATGTCTCTAATAGCTTGATCTGCTTATCGTAGAAAGGGCGCATCTCAGTCCGGCGGATCACGATCGCGCCGATTGGCGTGCTCTCCCGCATCAAAGGCGTGGCAAGAACGCTGCGAACGCCAACCCGTCTGTGAAAGCGCGCTGGAAACTCATCTTCGGGCTCCGCCTGAAGATCAGCAATGTGTACCGTTTGGCGATCGATGATAGTCCGGCCGGGCACCGAACCTCGGTCGATGGAACGCGGACCCGTACCCAGGGACGCCTGCAGAGGTCCGTAGTTCGCGACTCTCTTCAATGAATCGCCATCAATCTGAACAATCAATGCATCGTTTGCCTCACACAATCTTGCAGCATTTTCCGCGATAGCGTTCAGCACCGGCTGTACGTCAGTAGGCGAGCTGGCGATGACGCCCAGAATCTCGCTCGTCGCCGTTTGCTGCTCTAGCGAATCCTTGAGCTCATTGAATAGCCGCACATTTTCAATCGCAATAACCGCCTGGTCGGCGAAGGTCTCGAGAAGCTTGATTTGCGCCGGATTGAACGGCGACACTTGTATTCGACGGGCAGTGAGATGTCCGATGACTTCTGCCCGCTGGCGAAGGGGAACGTACACGACTGTACGCCAGTTGCCGCTAAAATTCTGCAAGCTCACTTCGGTTTGTTCGTTAATGTCCGGTATATGCAGCGTCCCATGTTCGCGGATCCACTGAAAATACGGCTCATCAACGCTGATCTGAACGCGAGTGATGGGAACCGGACCGAAGTGAGCTCGGGCAATCACAACGACTCCCTCACGCAATCGCAGGATGACGTCATCAATCCCGCAAACTTTCGCCGCGCTTTCGACAATGGCATCTAACACGGGCTGCACGTCCGTCGGCGACCTACTGATGATACCGAGCACTTCCGAAGTCGCGGTCTGATGCTCCAGAGCTTCACGCAATTCAGCATTACGCTCCTGAATCTCTTTGAACAGCCGCACATTCTCGACCGCGATGACCGCTTGAGAGGCAAACGTCTCCAGCAGTGCTACCTGCTTATCGGTAAAGGGCTTGACCTCGGTGCGGCGGATGTTGATCACTCCGATTGCCACCCCTTCCCGCAGCAGCGGCGTCGCAAGAAAAGTTCGAACAGCCGGGTTGGGACTCCGTCTGTCCTCTGGGAACTCCCTTACCTGGGCCTGAATGTCTGGAATGTGAACTGTCCTACGCTCGCGCACGGCCGCACCGACCGCGCCACCAAGAGGTCGCTCGCGACCCCATCCCGGCTCGACGGGACCATAGTGGGCCGCCAGCCGGAGTACATCCCCCTCAAGCAGTCGAATCACCGCATCGTAGGAACCACATACACGCGCCGCATTTTTGGCGATTACGTCCAACACCGGCTGCACATCCGTTGGTGAACTAGCGATGACACCGAGAATCTCGCTCGTCGCCGTTTGCTGTTCCAGTGACTCCTTGAGTTCATTAAAGAGGCGGACGTTCTCAATAGCGATCACCGCCTGATCGGCGAAGGTCCGGACCAGCTCGATTTGCCGTTCGGTGAACGGCTCGACGATTTCGCGCCAAATGACAAGCCCGCCGACCGGCGTTCCTTCGCGCAACAGCGGTACCGCCAGCAGAGTACGCACGCCGGTCTGCCGCGCCAGCTCAGCATGGGGCCCGGCTTCGGCTTGAACGTCGAGCACATGAACGGGCGATCGCGCGGCCATCGCCCGACCAGTCGGCGCCTCCGGGCTCGCTGGGAGCGGGTTCGCGCGTAAGAAGTCGATCCTTTCGGGGCTCTCGCCAAAATGGGCCACGACGCGGAAGAATTCGCCGTCCACCTGGCGCACGTGTCCTTTCGTCGCGCCGGATAGCCGCACGGCGTTGGCGATGAGCGTATCGAGCACCGGTTGGAGCTCGGTCGGGGAGGAAGCGATAACACGCAGCACTTCACCCGTCGCCGTCTGCTGCTCCAGCGCCTCGCTGAGAGCGCGGTTACGCTCCTGGAGTTCTTTGAACAGACGCACGTTTTCGATGGCAATCACCGCTTGAGAGGCAAAAGTCTCGAGCAATTTTATTTGACGGTCGCTGAACGGACGGACTTCCTTGCGGCGAATATAGATCGCGCCGATCGACACGCCTTCGCGTAGCAATGGCGCCACCAACCCGGTCCGAACTCCCATTGCGATGCCGCGGTTTTGGGCATCAGGAAAATCAGCTTCAGCCGCCGCAAGATCGTGCACATGGATTGTTTCGCGGTCAATGATCGCTCTACCTACTGGGCCAAGACGGCTCGTCGTATTAGAAGTCGATTCAAGAACGGGCATTGACCCATAACTCGCCACTCTCTCCTGACGGTCGCCGTTGACCCGGAAAATCAGCGCATCACTGGCGTCGCACAAACGTGCTGCATGCTCTGCCACGGTATCTAGGACCGGTTGAATGTCGGTCGGCGAGCCGGCGATCACACCGAGGATCTCGCTCGTCGCCGTTTGCTGCTCCAATGATTCTTTGAGTTCTTGGAACAGCCGAACATTCTCAAGGGCAATGACCGCCTGGTCGGCGAAAGTTTCGAGAAGCTTGATCTGCACCGGGGTGAACGGGCGCACCTCGATGCGGCGCGCGGTCAGTCCGCCAATGAGTTCCCCCTGCTGGCGTAGCGGAGCGGTCAAGAAAGTCCTCCAGCCGCTGATATTCATGATTTGGAATTCGTTCTGCTCGTTTACGTCGGGAATGTGGAGCGTGCCATGCTCGCGCACCCAGCGAAATTGTAAATCATCCATGCTGATCTCAGCGCGGACAGTGGGTAGGGGTATGGGACCAAAATGAGCCCGCCCAACCATAGTGTTCCCCTCACGGAGGTGCAGCACTAAATCATCAATTCCACAAACTCGACCGGCGCTCTCGACGATGGCGTCCAGCACCGGCTGCACGTCAGTGGGCGAGCGGCTAATTATGCCGAGCACTTCGGAAGTTGCCGTCTGATGCTCCAGCGCTTCGCGCAGTTCGGCGTTACGCTCCTGGATCTCATGGAACAAGCGGACGTTTTCGATCGCGATGACCGCCTGGTCTGAAAAAGTCTTGAGCAGTTGAATTTGCTTGTCCGTAAACGGCCTGACCTCCGTACGCCGCACGACGATGCACCCGATGGCCTGGCCCTCTCGCAACAATGGGGTGATGAGAATCGTACGAGTTCCCGCTGCTTGCTGGATAGCTTTAGAATCCGGGAACTCTGTTTCAACTACCCGCGCAAGGTCATCTACATGAATCGTTTTTCTATCGATCACAGCTCGGGTGGTGATATTAGTCGGGAGAATAGGTCTCCGTCTCGGGGCGACCGGCATCGGCCCGTGTACCGCAACCAGCTCGAGGAGGTCACCCTCAACTCGCAAGTAGATGTGAGCATCCTTTGAATCACAGAGGCGCGCGGCATTTTCCGCGACGACATCAAGCACGGGTTGCACATCGGTCGGCGAGCTTGCGATTGCCGCTAAGATTTCGCTCGTAGCAGTCTGCTGTTCCAATGCCTCCTTGAGCTCTTGGAACAGCCTCACGTTCTCGAGTGCGATGATCGCCTGGTCAGCGAAGGTTTCAAGCAGCTTTATCTGCGCAGGGGTGAAGGGACGTACCTCAGTACGCCGGGCATTTAGCGATCCGATGAGTTGCTCCTGTTGACGAAGGGGCACGGACAAAAAGGTACGGAAACCAACGATGAGGCCAATTTGGAGATCTTCCCGATCGCGGACGTCATGTACGTGGAGCGTACCATAATCGCGTATCAAGCGAATTTGTGGCGCATCCGTGCCGATCTCATCGCGACCTACAGGTATGGAACCGAAATGAGCGCGCGGAAACGAAGTGTTCCCTTCGTGGAGCCGCAGTACCACATCATCGATCCCGCAAACCTTGGCCGCGCTCTCGACGATGGCGTCGAGCACCGGCTGCACGTCGGTCGGCGAGCGGCTGATGATGCCAAGCACCTCGGACGTTGCGGTCTGATACTCTAGCGCCTCGCGTAACTCTGCATTGCGCTCCTGCAGTTCCTTGAACAACCGCACGTTCTCGATCGCAATCACGGCCTGGTCGGCGAAAGATTTGAGCAGCGCGATCTGTTTTTCACTGAACGGTCGCAGCTCGATGCGGCGAATCACGATGACCCCGATCGGAATACCCTCGCGAAGCAAAGGTGTAACTAGTATTGTCCGCACGCCGGTAACCGACTGCCTTTCTTTTGATTCGCGGAATTCCGTTTCAAGTTCTGCTTCAAAGTCATGGATATGAATCGTCTGCCGGTCAACCACCGCCCGGCCGGAGGGCCAGCCACGGCTGATCGGCGTCCCATTCCCGTGCGGTGGGTCTGGCAGCGGTCCAAAGTGAGCTGCCGGGATCAGAACGCCTCCTTCAACACGCATGATACGAGCGTCGCTCGCTTCACAGAGCCGGGCGGCGTTTTCTGCAACCGTGTTCAGCACCGGCTGAATGTCGGTCGGCGAGCTGGCGATGACACCGAGAATCTCGCTCGTCGCAGTCTGCTGTTCCAATGATTCTTTCAGTTCTTGGAACAAGCGCACGTTCTCGATCGCGATGACGGCTTGATCCGCAAAGGTTTCGAGCAGTTTAATCTGAGCTTGGCTGAATGGGCGAACCTCGATACGGCGTGCGTACAGGGCTCCAATAAATTTCCTCTGTTGACGGAGCGGAACACCCAGATATGTGCACCAACGACCGGTAAAGCCGATGAAGAAATCCTTCTGCGCGGAGACATTGGGCACGTGGTGTGTGCCATGCTCCCGCATCCAACGCCAATGTGGCGCGTCGATACTATTGTCGGGGCCGACGGGTATCGAGCCAAAATGCGCACGTGGAACCATGGTGGTTCCTTCAACGAGTCGCAGCGACACGTCATCAATCCCACAAACTCGTGCAGCGCTCTCGACGATGGCGTCGAGCACCGGCTGCACGTTCGTCGGCGAGCGGCTGATGATACCGAGTACTTCAGATGTTGCTGCTTGATGTTCCAACGCCTCGGCGAGCTGACGCTTACAATCCTGCGCTTCTTTGGCTGCCTCGGCGAGCTGGCGGCGCAGCTCCGCCATCGCCTGCGCTTGTGCAACCGGCGGCGTTTTCACACCGCTGCGGGGCGGCTTTGCTTTTTTGCTCTCAGAGCTTTTCTTGCTCGCCATATCATTCAGCCGGAGATTCGGTCCCCGGAAAAGATTTCCCGACTTTTGTACCGGCGCTTGATTTTGTCATATCGACAAGCTCTCGACTCCAATTTATCAAGAAGACCCATTGGGATGTCCGTTTTGTCTCACGGCGATCTGTTCCGCTAGATAAGCAGCGTCTTCCGCAGGTCCGCCGAAAGATAGGAACCCAGATTTCAGTTTGTAGAGCCAGCGCAAGCCGAGGAAATAAATGCCCGCAAGCTGCGTGACGCCGCGCTCATGCAAGGGTTCCCCGCGCTCGTCGAGAAGCGGCAGTTTCAACCAGCCGTAGTCGTTGCCGAATCCGGTTGCCCAGATAATCGAAGTAATGCCCGCGTCCCTGACGTCCAGCTCGAGAATCGGCGCTGGCGCGCGCCCGTTTAGGGAAGGCGAGTTTGCCGGCTTGGGTTCTTCCGGAACATGCAAATTATTTTTTTCAATGTAGTCGTCCACTGATTTCTTGTAATTGGTGAGCCACTCTTCTCCTTTGGCGAGGTTGTCTTCCAGGTCGGGAGCCAAAGCGAGCATTGCCCCTTTGCAAGCTTTTAAGCGGCCCAACAAAACAATTCCCTTGGCACCCAACTGCCGAATGTCGGCCTCATAACCGCCATTAACTCCGGTTAGCAACGGCCCGGGCGGAAGACTGGCAGCGCTCTCGAGGGACGCTGGTAAGTCCGCGCGTCGACGCTCGTACATGCCCAGCTCCATCGCCCACCATGCGAAGTCTCGACCGCGGTAGCGGCGCGCCAGGCGCCGATGGCGACCGACGCACAGATAGACTTGTCTGCCATTTTGATGCAAATCTTCGGCGATCTGAAAGCCCGATGCGCCGCTTCCCACGACTAGAACGGCGCCGGACGGCAGTGCGCCAGCATTCCGATATCCGCTCGAATGGAGCTGGCGGATGTCGCTCGGCACATCGGAACTGATAGCTGGAATGATCCCCTTTTGGCGCTGTCCGGTCGCAAGCACCACATTGTTGGCTTCAATAACGCCCGCGTTGGTGCGCAGCAAATAGCGCGTGGAGTTTGAGGAGAACTCCAACGCGGTAACATCGGCGCCGGACTTTAGCGGCGCTTTGATGAAATCGGCATATTCTTGAATGAATCGAACGATTTCCCGGCCCGGAACAAAGCCGTCGGGATCGTCGGTTTGATATCTGTAGCCAGGCAGCTCGATGGTCGAATTAGGGAATTGAAAGCAGAAAGAATCCCACCGTTCGCTGCGCCAGCGCTCGCCCGCTCGGCCGCGTTCGAGAATCACGTGTTCGAGTCCCCGTTGGCTGAGGAAGTAACTCATCGTCAGGCCGGCATGGCCGCCGCCGATGATCACCGTATCGATCTTTTCACTCACAACAATCTCCTAAAGTTTCATCCATTGTCGCAAATCCGAAATTCGAAGCACGAGATCCGAAACAAACGGGCCAAAAAAATTCCAAAACCGGAAAAAACCAAAACTCGGAATCCGAGCGCAACTTGTTTTTGAATTTGCCCTTTTGAACATCGGAATTTGTTTCGGATTTCGATATTCGTGCTTCGAGTTTTCTCTTAAACTTAGCGCCTCTGCGCCTTTGCGGGAAAATTCTTGTCCGCGTTCGGAATGGTCTCTCCCCGCCTCGCCTTGACTGCGCGCCACCCGCTCTTGTACATTGTACACATGAAGCAGGTAACCGCATCCGAGGCGAGAAAGCATTGGTTTCGTCTCCTCGACGAAGCTCTCGAAGGCGAAGTCATCGCAGTGCAGCGCAAAGGGCACCGGCTGGTGCTGCGCAGGGAGGATGTGGCCAAGTCTCGGAATACTAAAGCTTCCGGGCAGTACAAACGACTCCTCCACGTACCGGACGGCGACAAGGCGGACCAATGGTCTTGGGACTGGCGCGGCTCTGAACGCGGTCTCGTTTTACGACGGCGGTCGAAGCGGTGACTCTTCTCCTCGATACCCATTTTCTGATCTGGCTCGTCCTCGGCTCGAAACGGCTTGCCGAATTCCCATGGTTGGATCGCCATCGCCCCTGGGGTGTCTCGCCGGTTTCCTTCTTGGAGATTCAGTTCCTCGCTGAGATTGGACGGCTCTCCGTTCGTAACCCTGAGTTCACGAATACGGTGATGGACGATACACGATTTACAGTTGACGACATCCCTCTGGCGACCATAGTTCGTCATGCTCTGCCACTCGACTGGACTCGCGATCCGTTCGATCGTCTTCTCGTTGCCCATAGCTCTGCTCGCCGGGTTTCTTTTTGTACGACCGACCGCGGCATCCGCTCCCATCACCGGCTTATTCCGCCTGAAATCAGCGCCTAATATCGTTTTCGCTCAACGCTTGGCGGCTGTCTTCCGGATTCGTTTTTTCCCGCCAAGACGCAAAGTAAATCTTGCGCCTAACCCCTTACTCCTCACTCCTCACCTCGTGGAGCGGCAGCGTAAAGGTGAAGCTGGAGCCTTTCCCCACTTCGCTCTTCACCCAAATTTTCCCGCCGTGCATTTCGACAAACTTCTTCGCCAGCGCGAGCCCGAGCCCCGTTCCCTGGGGCCTTGCCGCGTCCCTGCCTACTTGCTGAAATTCGAGAAAAATCCGTTCTTGATCCTCCGGCGCGATCCCCGGCCCGGTGTCGCTCACCTCGATCTGTACGGCGCCGTTTTCGGCGTTGGCTCGGACCCGAACCTTGCCCCTCTCCGGAGTGAACTTGACGGCGTTGCCCACGAGGTTCAAAAGCACTTGCTTGATTCGCGCGCCGTCCATCGGAATCAAACCTAACGATTCGTCGCATTCGGCGCGCAGGTCGATCGATTTTTTGACCGCCAGCGGCCGCATCGTGTTGGAGACCGCCTCGACTACGTCCTGCAAAAGCGCCGGCTCGATTTGCAGTTCCATCTTGCCGGCTTCGACCTTGGCGAGATCGAGAATTTCATTGATCAGACTGAGCAGGTGCTTGCCGCTGCTCAAGACATCGGTCAGGAACTGCAGCCGCTCTTCATCGCTTACCTCCATGGTCGGATCGAGCAGGACTTCGGAAAAGCCGATGATCGCGTTGAGCGGCGTGCGCAGCTCGTGCGACATGTTGGCGAGAAACTCCGACTTGTGCCGGTTGGCCGCCTCGATTTGCCGCCCCTTGTCTTCGATCTCGCGGAACAGCCGCGCGTTTTGGATCGCCAGGGCGGACTGCGTGGCGAAGGTTTTGAGCAGCTCGATCACTTCCGGACGGAATTCGCCGGCGGATTTTCGCCGTACCACCAAGCCGCCGATGATGCGGTCTTCGCGCAGCAGAGGCACAGCCAAACTGGCACGAAAGCCGAAGCGCGCCAGCAGCACGCGCATGCGCGGCGCATCGGCGGCGCTATCCGCTATATCGGCAATTTGAATCGGCTCGCGGCTTAACGCGGCGCGGCCTACGACCCCATCGCCCAACCGCGGCGGATTCGCCCGCAAGGCATGGATCAACTCTTCTTCCATATGGTCGGTGGCGCGCAGCAAGAACTCTTCCGACTGCTCGTCATATTCATAGATCGCGCCGCCGTCTGCCCCGCTCAGTTGCACGGCGTGGGACACAATCCGCGTGAGCACGGTCTCGAGATCCAAAGTTGAGCTCACCGCCTGACCGACTTCGCCGAGAGCCTTCAATTCCCCCACCGATCGCACCAGATCCTGGGTCCGTCGCTGCAATTCTTGCAGCAATCGCACGTTCTCGATGGCGATTACGGCCTGATCAGCAAAAGTTTCCAGCAGTTTGATCTGCGCTGGAGTGAAGGGACGAACTTCGAGGCGACGTGCGCTTAGCGTTCCAATGATTTCCCCGTGCTGACTGAGAGGAACGATAAGAAACGTGCGCGAACCGCTGACATTTACTATCGGGAAATCGTTCTGCTGACTCACGTCGGGAATGTGAAGCGGGCCATGCTCGCGTATCCAGAGAAACCGGGGGTCCTCAATATTAATCACGGCGCGGTCAGTCGGTACGGGTATGGGTCCGCAATGAGCCCGCACAACCATCGCGCTTCCTTCACGGAGCCGAAGCGTTACATCATCGATCCCGCAAACCCGAGTAGCGCTCTCGACGATAGCATCGAGCACCGGCTGCACGTCCGTGGGCGAGCGGCTGATAATGCTCAAAACTTCGGAAGTCGCCGTCTGATGCTCCAGCGCCTCGCGCAGTTCGGTGTTGCGTTCCTGCAGTTCTTTGAACAACCGCACGTTCTCAATGGCGATCACCGCCTGATCGGCGAAGGTTTCGAGTAGCTTGATCTGTGCCGGAGTAAAGGGACGCACCTCTGTGCGACGCGCACTTAGTGTGCCAATAAACTCGCCCTTCTGGCGAAGGGGAACGAACAACTGAGTGCGCGAGCCGCTGAGTTTTGAGGTCTGAACATCGTTCTGCTCGTTGACATCGCGGATGTGAAGCGTCCCGTGCTCTCGTACCCAGCGGGGTGCTGGCGCCTCAACACTGATCTCGACAGTACCCGGCGAAACGGGTCCGAATTGAGCCCGTGAAACCAGCTTGTTTCCCTCGCGGAGTCGTAGCCCCACGTTATCTATTCCACAAACTCTAGCAGCGCTTTCAACAATGGCGTCCAATACTGGCTGCACGTCTGTGGGCGAGCGGCTGATAATACCGAGGACTTCGGAAGTCGCGGTTTGATGCTCCAGCGCCTCTCGGAGTTCGGCGTTGCGTTCCTGAAGTTCTTTGAACAAGCGGACGTTCTCGATGGCGATGACGGCTTGGGCTGCGAAGGTTTTTAGAAGTGAGATATGTTTCTCCGCAAAGGGACGGACCTCCGTGCGGCGAATCGAAATAGCTCCGATTGGAATATCCTCACGCATCAAAGGCGTGAGCAGCATGGTTCGAGTACCACTGTCCCGCTGAAGTGCTCTCGCCTCCGGAAATTCAGTCTCAATTTCTGCCGCAACATCATGAATGTGGATTGTCTTTCGGTCGATAATGGTTCGTCCCACCGGCAAGGCGCGACTCAAGGGCCTATAATAGTTCTGGAGAGCCGGTACAGGCCCACTGTGCGCTACCGGCTGAATATGATCTGACTCCACACGATAGATGAGAGCGTCCTTTGCATCACACAGCCGCGCCGCGTTCTGAGCCACGACATCCAACACGGGCTGGATGTCAGTGGGTGAGCTGGCAATGACACCTAGAATCTCGCTCGTCGCGGTTTGCTGCTCTAAAGATTCCTTCAACTCTTGGAACAGCCTTACGTTTTCGAGTGCGATGACCGCCTGCGATGCGAAAGTTTCCAAGAGTTTGATTTGTGCCGGCGTAAAGGGACGCACCTCAATGCGACGCGCGTAGAGGGCCCCAATAAATTCCCCCTGCTGAAGAAGGGGAGCTGATAAAATGGTGCGGAAGTTGCTGGCGGGACCAATATCTGGAAATTCGTTTTGCGCTTGGGCGTCGGGAATGTGGAGCGCGCCGTGCTCGCGCATCCAATGATGCCGCTCCCCTATACCGATTTCGCGACGAGCAATGGGTATCGAACCAAAATGAGCGTGGGCAACCAAAGCGTCCCCTTCGCGAAGTCTCAACCCCACGTCATCAACGCCGCAAACCCGCGCCGCGCTCTCGACGATCGCGTCGAGCACCGGCTGCACGTCCGTCGGCGAGCGGCTAATGATGCTCAGCACCTCAGCGGTTGCCGTCTGATGCTCCAACGCCTCACGCAGTTCTGCGTTGCGTTCCTGTATCTCTTTGAATAGCCGGACGTTCTCGATGGCAATAACCGCTTGGGATGCGAAGGTTTCAAGTAGCTTAATCTGCTTATCTGAAAAGGGGCGGACCTCCATGCGACGGATAAGAATTGACCCGATGGGAATTCCCTCACGCAGCAAAGGGGTGGCAAGCACCGTCCGCACACCAAGACTCCTAGTGAAGGGCGCTTGGAGGTCGTCTTCTGGTTCTGCCCCCAAGTCATGAATGTGGAGCGTCCTCCGGTCAATCACGGTTCGGCCCGGTATAGAACGACGATCCATTGACGGCTCACGGTCATCGGGCCGTCCTGGTAGCGGCCCGTAAGTCGCCACTGTTCGAAGCCTGCCGCCATCCATGCGATGAATTACGGCGTCAGTCGCATTGCAAAGCCGTGCCGCGTTTTCGGCAACTGCGTTTAACACCGGCTGAATGTCCGTCGGCGAGCTGGCGATGACGCCCAAGATTTCACTCGTCGCCGTTTGCTGTTCCAATGACTCTTTGAGCTCTTGGAAGAGCCGCACGTTCTCGAGGGCGATAACGGCCTGGTCGGCGAAAGTTTCGAGAAGCTTGATCTGCGCCGGGGTAAAAGGCCGCACTTCCATACGACGGGCATTGAGCGCTCCAATGAGTTCTCCATGCTGGCGGAGCGGAGCACCGAGGTACGTGCGAAATCCTACGGCGGAGCCTAAGTTGGGAAAATCATCCTGAGCAGCGTGGGTGTCGGGAATATGAAGCGTGCCATTTTGCCGCAACCAGCGATAATTTGGATCATCAATGCTGTGCTGCGCATAGGCGATATGTATCGGCCCAAAATGGGCCCGAGAAACCATCTGCTCTCCTTCTCGGAGTCGTAGCACCACATCATCGACACCACAAACCTGCGCCGCGCTCTCAACAATTGCATCCAGCACCGGCTGCACGTCCGTCGGCGAGCGGCTGATAATGCCGAGCACTTCGGATGTTGCCGTCTGATGCTCCAGCGCTTCGCGCAGTTCGGCGTTGCGTTCCTGCAGTTCCTTGAACAGCCGCACATTTTCGATAGCAATGACCGCCTGGTCGGCAAAAGTTTTGACCAAAGCGATTTCTTTTTCGGTGAAAGGATCGACTATCGTTCGGCGAACGAGAATCGCTCCAATCGCAACACCTTGGCGAATGAGTGGGACAGCAAGTTGGGTTCGATCGCCTTCTCGTTCAACGCCAGCCGGGAAGATCTCTGGAAACTCAGTCGGAGCTACAGAAAGCAAATCTTCGATATGGACTGGTTGCCCCTCTACAACGGCCCGGCCCGTTATTGAACCTCGGTTAATCGGTATTTCGGACGGCCCAAAAAACGGAATGGGTCCTTGATGAGCGCCCAATCGAAGTACATTCCCTTCGACTAATCGAATCACCGCGTCCTTTGCGTTACACAAGCGTCCGGTATTCCTAGCGACAGCGTCCAGCACCGGCTCGATATCCGTCGGCGAGCTGGCGATCACACCGAGAATTTCGCTCGTCGCCGTCTGCCGTTCTAAAGCTTCACTGAGTTCTCGGAACAGACGGGCATTCTCGATGGCGATGACAGCCTGGTCGGCAAAGGTTTTAATCAGCGCCACCTGCTTATCGCTAAACGGCCTCACTTCCCTGCGCCACGTGGTGATCACGCCGACCAGTTTATCTTCTCGCAGCATGGGCACCGACAACACGGTGCGAACATTTTCTTTTTCGTAGAGCTCGCCCGGGCTAGGGGTAAATTCAGGATCCGATAACAAATCGGCGACGTGAACCGTGCGGCGCTCCAACGCCGCCAACCGCGTTGTCGTTTCACGACTCGGCCGCGGCCGGCTTTGCTGCAGATGAGCCGCAAATTCCGGCGTGGTGCCGAAGCTCGCCGCCGTGCTTAGCGCCTCGCCGTCATATAAGAACAGCGCGGCGATATTGGCCTCGCACAAACGCGTTGTGTTGGCCAGGATCGTCTGGTACACCGGCTCCAACTCGACGGGCGAGCGCGCGATGATGTTCAGGACATCGCTCGTCGCAGTCTGCTGTTCCAAGGCTTCGGTCAGTTGAGCGTTCGAAGCTTCGACCTCGGTGGTTCTGCGGTCGAGTTCGTGAACCAGGCGGGCGTTCTCGATCGCGATGACCGCTTGATCGGCGAAGGTTTCGAGCAGCTTGATCTGAGTCGGGGTGAACGGACGGGCTTCAATGTGGCGGGCATAAAGACCGCCAATCACATCCCCGTTTCGCCGCAACGGCGCGGCCAACAAGGTGCGGAAAAACGAGCCTAAAACCGGGAAATCGCTCTGCGCACTGATATCGGGGATGTAGAGGGTGCCGTGCTCACGCAGCCAGCGGTGCTCCGGTTCATCCTTGGGGATCCGAACGCGCGTTATCCCAATCGAGCCGAAATGAGCCCTCGCAACTGTGTTTTCCCCCTCGATCAGGCGCAGCACGACGTCGTCGATGCCGCAGACTCGCGCCGCGCTTTCGACGATGGCGTCGAACACCGGCTGCAGGTCACTGGGAAAGCGGCTGATGATGCCGAGCACCTCCGCGGTCGCCGCCTGCTGCCGCAAGGCGTCCGCCAGCTCCCGATCGCGCGCTTCAAGCTGCTCGGCCCTACGCTGTAGTTCTTCCTTGAGCCGGCTGACCTCCGCGCCGCTTGGAGTCTTCTTTTTCTTGCTAGTCCCGACTCGGGCCATCTAAAACTCCGGATATCTCTCGCAACGGCGCAAAGACGCGAGGTAGTGCTGTTGCGGCTCGGCGCGGTGGCGAGAGCCTATTCGACCATGAGCGTCGTCGTCAACCAAAACAATCCCCCTGTTTCCCCCTTTTTCAAGGGGGACTACTAGAAGCGGCGCTTCTTTTTGAGTAAACGAGAATACTTATGGTGCGAGTCCCCCTCTTTGGAAAAGCATGTCCTGAGCTTAACCGAAGGGAGGGGTCAGGGGAGATTTGTGGAGTTGCGCGGGGCTTCATAATTTTTTCACAGCCAAGGGACCAAGGAAAAACGATCTGTGTTTGATCGTCGCTTTGCGCTATTTCAGCGCACGTCGAATATACCGCGCTAGGCTACGACAGCTTCGAGGATCGAAACATCGGATTCCGTGGGCACAACGCATCGCAGTCTAAATCCCGCTTGGCCGAGCAGAGCCGAGTATTCGTCCGCCGTTCTGAGCCGGCCGTGCAGCATGACCAGAAACGTCATGTCGAACAGATGCGCCGGACAAGGCTCATTGGGCGCCCCGATCAATGGTTCGATGATCAGCAGGCGCCCGGCGCTATTCATCGCCCACCGGCAATTTTTGAGTATGCGCAGAGCTTCTTCGTCGTTCCAGTCGAAAAGGATCCGCTTCAAAACGTAAGTATCGCCGCCAGGCGGGACGCCCTCAAAAAAGTTCTGCGCCACGAATCGGCAGCGCGGCAAAGGACCGCCCCGCCCTGCCCTTGCCGCTTCAATCGCAGACGGTTGATCCACCAGCACCCCTGCGACTTGTTCATAAGACGACGCGACCGCCGACAAGAACCCGCCGTTGCCGCCGCCGACGTCGACGATCGTTTGCGGCTCCGAAAACTTATACGCTTCGAGAATCGCCGCGGTTTCGCTACGGCCGCGATTGCTCATCGCCGCGTGAAAGACCGCTTCCTGGTCCGGATTTGCCCGCAGCAAAGCGAAGAAATCGTCGATCACGGGTTTGCCGGTACGGACACTATCCGCAATGCCTCTGAAAGAATCGTAGACCAACTCATGACTATAAATGGCAAAATCGCGCACGGATTGAGGCGAGTTTTTCCTCAGGGTATCTCCGAATGGAGTCACGAAGAACCGACCACTGTGACCTTCGCGCAACACGCCCATACCGGCGAGCACGCGCATGACTCGATACAGAGCCGCGCTATCGACTTTGATTTTTTGTGCGAGCTCTCCCGCGCTCGCTCCGTCGTCGCCGATATGATCCGTGAGCTCCAGCTTGGCCGCCGCGTAAATCGCCCGGGTGGGGATGTATCCCATCAACAGACGAATCATGGATTGCCTTAGCGTTTGATTTTCTCCTGCCATGATTCCTCCGTGCGGATTTTCGGAGCCTATCCAAGCGCCAACTTCGCTGTCAACATCGTGCCGGCGGCGAAAAGCCCACTTTTCGAGCGCCCAAACTTCGTCCAACAACGAGAGGTGAAATCAGTTGTTTGGCCATAATCCTTCCTTTCCGAGAGATCGAGTCGGAAACAAAGAGTTTCGGATTACGCGACGCTCATCGGATGGATCAGCAAAACCGGCGAGAGACTCGGCCGCTTGAACAAGTCCCAAAGCGAGTTGGCGCCGTTGAATAAGCCGGCAATTCTCTCTGCCATCGTCGCGCGGCTCACGATCAAATGCACCTTGCCCTTTTCCGCCACCGCGCGCACCGCCTTTCTTGTATTCCCGGCGTATAGCTCCGCCGCTACGTCGATACCCTTGACCGACAAGGAATCTCTCGTCCGCGCGATCAAGTCTTTGGCTTTGCGCAGGTTGGTATCCCACTTGTAATAGTTCGCCAGTCTGATGCCTTCTTCGATCGCTTTCCGGCCGCCCTCTGCACGGGACCAGCGAAAGCCATCGATGGGGTAGGGCACCATGAAGACCGCCGTCATTCCGGCGCGAGCGACTTCTTCGATATAAGGGATAAAGTCCTCGGGCCGGTCATTCCGCTTGAGCGGCACCAAAATTATTTTTTTCATGGCTTGGTTCTCCTTTCGTCTGTTTTCACCCAGACGTAGAGCAACCCTCAAGCCAATGGTAATCAATCCGTGACGATATTAGGAACCTATGGATTTATCGAGAAATTTTATCTTTGGGAGTTTCGCGCAAAAGCACTCCGGTTAATCAAAGGTAACTTTCGAATTACCTGTGTGGTGCGCGAGGTAGTCAAAAAGTTACCGTCCCCAAGGCTCGGGTCGAACCCTAAAAACAGCTCGTAATCGGTTTTATTCGACCAACTATACGCTGTCCCAGCTGACGATAGCCAACTCAAGCTTGAGATGTATGCCTGATTTTCCTATGATGTATGCATATTGGTCTAGTTTCGAAGGTGTTATGGTCGCGCCAGGAAAATTGAAGCGTAAATCCTACTTTGTCGACGAACGCGCGCTTAACCGCGCAAAAAAAGCTCTCGGGGTAAACACCGAGGCGGAAGTCATCCGACTATCCGTCGAGCGCGTCGCTGAGATGGAGGAGTTTTGGCAGTTTATGAAAAAAACTCGCCGGTCGCTCAAATCGGGCAGCGTGGAGAAACCCTGATGGCTTGGGCCATACTCGATACAAACATCTATATTGATCATTGGGAACGCGGTTTGTACGACGACACTCTGCAGGAAATCAGGCGAGCCTACGTCGTACGGCATTCGGCAGTGGTTCTTTCAGAGCTTCGCCGTGGCGCTCGCGGGCGAGACGCGGAGCGCCTCGTCGCCAACCTTTTTGCTATCGCGACAATCCGATGGGAACCTTCGGTGGCTGATTGGTGGGAGGCAGGACGGCTGGTCCTAAGCATCGGCGATAAACAAAACTGGGACATACATAAACGCCGCGACTTTCAAAACGATGCTTTGATTGCGCTCACGGCGAGACGACACGGCGCGACCCTTGTTACCGCCGATGGTTCCGATTTCGAATTACTCAGAGCCGAACTCGGAATTTCGTTCTTATCCGCCAGATAAAGCTCGCAGGACGAGGTCCGACTCGCATCGGCTTGATGCTGAGCCAACGGAGTCGGACCGTGGTTGCAGTGGTTGAGGGGGAGGCTTTTACTGGCGTACCAAGATCGCGCGAAAAAGAGTTGTCAAGATGATTTCAAGCTCACACGCCTTAATCATTCATGGCCCAATCGGCAGCACATTCTTAAGTATCCGTAAAACTCTCGTTTGACGAAAAATGGAAACCCGCCGCACTCATCCGCCTCGTTGCTTAGCAAACTGCGGTATGGAGTGCAGGTCATTGATCCAATCGCGCGCGGAGCGGCACCATCCTTGCGATTTAGGCCGCAGCTCGGCGCGCTGCCTAGCCGTGCCGACGCGGATGTTGAACACCTGCGGATCGCTCGCATTCGCCGCATAGATCTGCGTGCCGCACTCTGGACAGAACGCCTGGGCGCGCTTGTTGCCGCTCTCGGAGGTCTTGACATAAATCTTCGGGGTTCCGGATAAGTGAAAAGCGTCCTTGGCCGCGGCGACACTGACGCGGAACGCGGTCCCGGACAAAGTCTGACAATCCGTGCAATGGCAGATTCCAACCGTCTCAGGATCGATCTCTGCTGTGTAAGTAATGTTGCCGCAGTGGCAGCTTCCGTCGATTTTCATAAGGTCCTCCCTCTTGGATAGCCGTGCAGATTATTCCAAGGCCGCAAAGCGATCAAGTTGATGGCTTCTTAGGCGGCCCGACCGCAAAGACCCTGCGAGGCATAGACGTCAACTATCTCGTCCAAAGCATGCCCCGAGCACCGCCGAAGGGAGCGCGAAGAGACTGTTTCCGAACCCTGGCGTCCTTGGCGCGCTTCCGCGAGGCATACCTGAATGCGAAGCACGTCGCCTGCGGCAATTTGCCAAGCCATTGAAAAATATTTTCGTGACAACCACGGGCGAAATCGCTTAAAATCACTGTTCAGCAATTTGAATCGGCTGGCATGTCCGTACCCCTCACCCCTGCCCTCCCGCAAGGGGCGAGGAAATAATTTCGGATGTTCCTAAGTGGGGGTGCCCATCTTGACATCGAGCGCTGCAAATCTCATCCAGGACTCGAGAAACTGGAGTCTGTCTTGGTACCCGGATGGGCGTTCGGACTCGTTTACCAGAGAGGCGATTCTCGCCTGTGCGCCGCCGGCTTCAGGGGTCTACGGGCTTTTCAATGGCGACTGCCAGGTTTTCATCGGCGAATCGGCGAACATTCAAGAAGCCTTGTTACGGCACGAAAGCGAGACCGAATTTCATTCGCGACACTTGCAGCCGACCGGTTTTACCTTTGAGCCTTGCCCGGAGGAAGTGCGCAAGTCTAAGGCCGCTGCGCTGATCGCCAAGTACCGCCCGGTGCTGCAAACCGAAGCAGCATTGACCGAACCCTATTTGCTGACCGATGACTTGATCGTGAACGAGCGAGACCTGATCGGTGAAAACCTATTGGCCCTGGGAGGCAATCAGCAATTTCCCGAACACGAGCGCGACGAGCGCCCGAAAGTTCGACGGCCCCGGCCAAAGAAGCGAACCCTGACTATCGCCCTGATCTGGATCTTGATCGCGGGCGCGCTGGCGATTTTTTATTTCGGCGTGCCGGTCGGCTATCGGATCAACGTGCAGGCGAGCAACGCGAGCCAGAACACCGAAAGAGGGTTGACGAAGTTCGACACTCCGGCCGCCGCCATGCTAGTGGACCGTGCGCCTGAGCCGGCCGCCGCTCGAGCGAAAGCAAATCCGCTGGAGCATGCCGTCGAGAGCGTCAACGCGAGGAACAAGTGGTCGGTGCAGATTTCAGCGGCGCCGGCGAGAGACATTGCCGATACCTTGGTGCAACGCCTGGAAGCCGACGGTTACGCGGGCTACGTAGTCCCCGCAGAGGTAAACGGAAAACCTTTTTTTCGCGTCCGTATCGGACCTTTCGATGGCCGGGAAGAAGCTGAATTAGCCCGCCAGTCCGTGGCGCAACAGGAGCGCTATCGGGACGCCTACCTTATCCGCGAGTAAGTCCTAGCGCTCACGGCGACCGGACTACAGATCCAATCTGCTGCCTTCCTTCATTGCTGCTTGCAAAGAAGCGGTACGAGTGTCACCGCCGCCTACCGGAGGAGCGGGCTGAGCGAGCGCCGCATCATGTCCTGGCGCATTTCCATCTCCAAACGGTTGAGTGTTTGCGCCTCGAGCTTCGCCCGATTTGCCTCTTCGCTCCGCTCGATCTCTTCAAGCATGCTGCGGATTCGGTCCTCACGCTGCTTGCGCGTGATCGTGCCGCCGGCCACGGCCTCGGTCAGCTCACGATCCTCTGTAATCGCCCGCCGATATAGTTCCGGGTTCGGCGCTCGCGGTAGCAAATACTTTTCGATTGCTTCATAGACACATCCGCGCCATTCGCGCTCGCCGGCGCCAAGGACATGCGGTCCGAGAGTGGCGGCAGCTGCTTCGGGACTGTAGCCGTAGCGCTCAGTACAGTCGGCCATGTGCGCATCAAGCTGTCTGCGAGCTTTAGCCATTTCCCAGTTTTCTGCGATATCTCTGGATCCGCTTACCGCGCCGCACGCCGACATCATCAACGCCAAGACGATCGCCGACATTGCCCGCAGACTGGCTGTTGTTTTATCTCTCGGCTTCATGCGACTAGTGGTTGAACGGGACGGCCAACTCCGCTCTCGTTTCCGAGTGCTCCAATATCATAAAAGGCGCCAAGGCGTGAAGTTATGCCGGAGAATGAAATCAGCAAGATGGTCCTTGACGCTGCGACTGCCGTACATGGGGGGTTTTAACCAGACGGATAAGCTTGCTATCGTGGCCTGATATGTGGATATACCGCCGTAGGTACGAAAGCGAGGTTGACCATGACAAGAGTACCCGATTACAACGCGATGCTGAAAGTGGCTTTGGAACAAGCGCGCCAGGGTCGAGCCGAAGGCGGTATACCCATCGGCGCCGCACTCTTCACCCGCAGCGGCGAACTCCTCGGCGCCGGGCATAATCGAAGGATTCAAGAAAATGACCCATCCGTACATGCCGAGACGGATGCTTTCCGCAAAGCTGGCCGGCAAAAGAACTATCGCGACAAGTTAATGGTGACCACGCTCGCCCCGTGCTGGTATTGCAGCGGGTTGGTCCTTCAGTTCAAGATCGGCACAGTCGTCGTTGGGGAGTCGGTGAATTTTACCGGAGGGGTGAACTGGCTGCGGGAGAACGGAGTTGAGGTTATTGACCTGGAGTCGCCAGAGTGCATAAGCCTGCTGGCTGATTTCATCCGCAGCCATCCAGAGGTATGGAACGAAGATATTGGAGAGGAGTAAATCGCGGGAGTGGCGATCTAACCAGCCTACATTCTGTTCCGATGGCCTCCCGGGGCAAACTCAATCGCCAGAGCGCCACGCCTAGCACGGATTATGGGCCGCCGCGTACGGCAGTAACGGAGACACGACCCTCCTTTGGGGCGCTGCCCACGTTACCGTTGGTCAATTCCACGAACCAGGCCTGGTTCCCATCAAACGCGGCCGTGGTAGACGACCAGTAGGCGGACTCATCCTCGAAGTCGACGAACGGATGGCTGGCCGGCAATGCCGGACTGGTGGTTCCCAGATCCAACAAACTCAATAGCTCGTTTCGATTCGGCAATCGCCAATCGCCCGCTACGCTGCCGTCCGTGAGTTCGCACGCGACGTTGCCGTGAGCTAACGCATTCGCAGCAGCAAGAGCATTCAGCCAGTTTTGCGTTGTGCTCGCGCCAACGCAGTCCAAGTCTTTCGGCCAGACTAGACCGGTGAGATTGTCGGTAACCGTCCCGTTCAGGTTGTCGGTGAAACGCGGGTTCGGCCAAGGCTGCCCTTTTTCTAGATCTCCATCATCGCCGATGGCAAATTGCACGGTCTGCCCGGTACGCGCTAGCGGAGACGCTTCTGTCGTACAGCCGAGTATTCTAACCTGGATCGTCTGTGCGCCGTCCGTCAGCGTTCCCGTACAATCTGCGGGTAGAACTCCAAAAAACGAAAACCCGCCATTGTTTTTATTCGCCGCGGTGACTCCCGCGAAACCTTCCCAGGTAATCTGCGCGCCTCTTGCTGCGCCGTTCCCCTTGATGAATGCCACGCCGCTTTTCACGGTCGCTGTTTCGATCTTGATCACGGCCTGCGCGGGCGACACAAACACCGCCAGAATCGCTCCCGCCATGAATAAGCCCATCGTTTTTGCCATAGCTGTTCCCCTTGATCGCGTGTACCGTCAGATCACATCTATGTCAAGGAAGGTTCGGTAACATTTTAGGAAAGCATGACGCTCGGGAATTCGTTCGCTATGAACTTCCGCAATGCTCGCGCACAAGGGGCGCAAAGAGCTGCGTTCAATCATGGCAAGGCATGAAAAAAAATCTCATCCGACGATGGAGGCTGATGCTTGTGAAGTCGGATGGTGCTACTGCGACTCGCCATCCGCGCAACGTTGGCTTGTGCGATTTCGGACCAAGCAGTTGATAACGCGCCGGTTTAGGCGAATCGTTCATCTGCAGGTTAGATTTCCGGCCTTGCCGCGGCACTTGCCGGAGCAGCACTCCGCATCGGACGTGCAACTATCGTTGCGTTGGCCGAGCGTGCATTGCGGCGGCGGATTTTGACTGCCGTAGAGAGCGTTGATCGCCGCCCTGTCGTCACTCTCTATGGTCGCAGGCCCATTATTGCAGGACGAAACCGACGGATACATCGTCGCGCCCGATACATTGGTATGGCCGAGGCCCAAACCATGGCCCGCTTCATGAACCATCACGCCTTCGATATAAAACTCGCCCGAGCATGAATTCTCCGCCTGTGTCGAAGTCCAGTCGATGCGGCGAGTATTGGTAACGATGTCGGCGTCAAAGATCTTATAGCTTCCGTCCGCTCGCTGTTGGTAAAATCCCGTAAAAGTCGCGGCAAGACAATTGCCGCTACAAACCCGCTCGGGATCGCTAAAATTCAACATCGGTATGCCATCGCCCAACTGCCAATTAGCTACCGATCCCTTTTGCGCTTTGATGATGGTACCGGCGCCGGCACCATTCCAAGCGAGGTTACTCGTGATCGCACTGACCACGGCCGCAACACCGCCGTCCCCATCAAGAACGGTTTCCAGTCCTCGTTCATCCACAATGTATGTCGGAGCGCTGTCCCACGTGCGCGCAGGACTCAAAAGTACGTAGGCGGAAATGCTCCCGGCGATTAGCAACACCAGCAATCCAATTACCAGCTTTGTCGTGGTCAGCAGGTTTTTCATGATTGATCTTACCTCCCTTGCTGAACATCGGTACGGCCGAGACGGCGAGCCGTAGCCCGCACGTTTGCCTTGAAGAGTTCGATCTCCACGCTGCGCGGTTCCGGCATCAAGACGCCGCTCGGCGTAAAAAACCGCGCGCCGTCCTCGATGAGCGGGACGGCCAGAGTCACACCGTCGCGGCGGGTGACCACCCGAAAGTGGCCTTGCTGGTATCCTAGGACACGGACCGTCCCATCGTCCGGCTCTACGTAAGCGAACAGGAGCACCCGCTCGCCTTTTTGAAATATTGGAAAGCCATGCGCTTCGACGCTGAAATCACCTACCTTGCCGCCAAAGGTACGCACCTTCACAACGGACGGCATGGTGCCCACCAACCTTTCGTCAACCACTATGGTCGCATCGGTAGCGATGATGCGGCCGCTCGGTGTCCAGAATGACTCCAAGTCAATCACTTCGCCTTGAATCACCGCGTCAGCTTGCCGCACGAGATCGTCCAGAGACATTGCCAGGAAAGTTGACCCTTGCGCCCGCGGGGCAGTGACGCACAGTAACATCGCAGCAAACCAAAAACGCAACTTGATCATAAATCCTCCCTGCGCGGACGCGGCCGCTGTTATTGAGCGGAAAAAAACTGCCGACTGTCGAATCCGCCTGCTCTTTCCAGTTTCTTCAACCCTGAAGCATTTCGGCTTTGTTGCGCAGCCTGCAAGAAGGGCCTATAGCGCGATGCGGATGAACGAGTCAACTTTTCAGGCCGAGTTTCTTGAATTTAATTTTGCCTCCGTCAAAATCGTCCGCGAATGCTCCCTAAAGTTCCCTTAAACTCCAACCGTTCAGAACGCGATTGCACCACAGAAATGCGGCTGGGTGATCGTTGACGCTGCGCTGGGATTGACTTCTCGATCAGGCGAATCACCGCCCAAGTAGTTTTTAATTGACAAATCTCGTGCTTTGGCGCGATAAATATCGCTCCAGTAACGGCCGAAGAAGCGCGGGACGATGCCACAGCGGCACACGAACGTGCGGCGACTCGGAGTCTGTGCACCGAAGGCGAATGAATCGCGCCACAAAGATAGGGATCTACGCAGCGAAACAATGAACCCAATGTTTCATTGAGAAATCTCCCATCAGCGTCGAAAGGTAAGCAAGTATGAGGTCGAGAATTTTTCTGTTCGGTTTGATCGGCTTAACGCTCCTCGGCGTCGGTCTGGGATGCGTCATCGGCAGTCTTCCGTCTTTTTCGCTCGGCGATAGCCCCCGTCCGCTCATCGGCAGCGTTCGCGCTTTCGAAGCCGCCTACGCGCGCTGGAAGGCAGCCGCCGAGAAAAACGGCCAGAAAACCAAGCTGGTTATGGCGCTCGGATACTACAAAGGCTTGTCCTCAGAGTTTAGCCGCGCCGCAGGGCAAGCGCTTATCGACCTGTCGGATGGCTCTTTGATTGTGGAGATCGTCGGTCTTCCCGAAGATCGTGAGTTTGCGGTTTGGCTGGTGCAAAACAGGCCGGGCTCCCGGCGCAGCGTGAAACCAGAGCCGGGTGATCGGATGATCCGCCTGGGTAGCCTGGAGCGCGAGGGTGCTCATGCGAGGCTAAAAGCTCTGCTTGATCGGAAAAAGTTGGAAGGATTCAAGCTCGATCTTTTGGCGGTGACGCCGGAGGGACGGGATCCGACCGAAGGCGGTTTGATCTACGGCTCGCCCAACGTTTTTCAAAAAATTTATTATGCGCAGGCGAAGACCAGCAGCATGATTTTGTCTCCATTGAAGGAGGCTGAAAAGAGCGCGATACAATCCCTCGCGGCGCCGTTTCGCTTTATCGTTCCCGCGCTCGCCTACGCCAACGATGGCGGCAATCCGCAGCTCGCCGCTTTGATCGCCAGGGGAGAAAGACTCTTTTTCGAAGAAAAGTTCCACGGCAATGGCCGTACCTGCGGCACCTGTCATCCGGCAGATAACAATTTCACCATCGACCCAGCGTACATCGCGACATTGCCCAACAACGATCCGCTGTTCGTGGCGGAGTTCAAGCGCGAATTGAACTCTGCAACCAACGGTGGCAACCATTTCGAGATTCCGCAGTTGCTGCGCCAGTTCGGTCTGATTCTGCTAAATGTCGATGACACCGACGACTTAGCGAACAAATTTGTCTTGCGCGGCGTGCCGCACACCTTTGCCCTCGGACTTTCCATCACCCCGGCAACCTTCGACGGCACCTCGGCGTCGAAATTGCAGCGCACTGGCTGGGATGGCGGCGGCGCTTTCGGCAGCGGCGGCACGCTCCGCGAATTTGCCGTCGGCGCGGTGGCGCAGCACTTCACACGGACGCTGGATCGAATTCCTGGCCGTGATTTTCGTCTGCCGACGGACAGTGAACTGGACGCCATCGAGGCTTTCCTTTTGTCCTTGGGCCGGCAAGCCGAGCTGGATCTGGGCACGCTGTCTCTAAAAGATTACGATGCCGATCAAGGAAAGATCCTGTTCAACAGTCAAACGACCGGCAAGTGCGCCATGTGCCACTTCAACGCGGGCGCCAATCATGGATTGGATTTACCGGGTGTTACGCTCGGTTCCGAAAACGCTAATTTTGACATCGGCATCGAAAACGCGACGCATCCCGCCGATGGGCTCGGTCTGCCGCGCCCGCGCGACGGCGGCTTTGGCACGGCGGGGAACCTCACTAACGGATTTGGCGACGGCACATTTAACACGCCGTCACTTGTGGAAGCAGCCGATACGCCGCCTTTTTTCCATAACAACCAGGCGCGCACGATCGAAGAAGCGGTGGCATTTTATACTACCGCGGATTTTAACGGTTCGCCGGGAGCCGGGGTTGTCGGACCGATTGCTCTCGGCCAAGTCGCGGTCAATCAACTGGCTGCTTTTCTGCGCGTCATCAACGCCTTGGAGAACATCCGCTCGGCGGGGGCGAGACTCGCCGGCGCTTTGGACGGCTTGCGGCCGCCGCAGATCGATAAACTTATCGCTCTTGCGATCGTCGATATCAGCGATGCCATTCGCGTGCTCAGGGACGTACCGAGCAGTTTTAAAATTGATGGTCTGCACCCGGAAGCGCGCGCCGTACTGGAAGATGCCATCGTTCATTGCGAGACTGCGCGCCAAACCGGCAATAAGGTGAATCGGGCTATTAGTCTCCAGGCGGCTTTGAATGCTCTCGAAGCGGCCAAAGGCGAAATTGTAGATTAGCGCGCAACGGCTGGACGGTAGAAGGGCCGCGATGCGCCGCCCAACGAAACAAACGTTTCATGATCGCATCGGTATCCACCCGCTCCCGTGCTCGCGGACCACAACTTTAAGTGGTATTGGTCTCTCTTTGAACCGGCTTGCTCGTCGGCGCCGCACTCCAGATCTGTTGGTGTTAGCGCTGCGCTGGGAACGGGTCCAGACCTCCCTCTTGTCAAGCCACGAAAGCCAACTCGCCAGTACGAAAAAACCTCGTTGACGCCATCCGGGCCCTGAAGTAAAAGTCAGGCCAGTCGCATGGCAACGAATAGGAAATCTACTAGCAAAAAACCGCAACCGCGCCCTCGGAAAACGGCCGCGTCTGTGGCGAAAAAAACGCAGACGCATGCGGAGTTGCGCCAGCAGCTCGCCCGGTTGGCCAACGAGCTAGAGGAGTGTCAGCTCCAGCTCACCGAAGCTTTGCAGCGGGAGAACGCTACAGCCAGCGAGAACGCGCGCCTCGTTGAACAGCAGACTGCCACGAGTGAAATTCTCGGCGTCATCGCCAGCTCGCCGACGGATATTCAGCCGGTATTGGATACCGTCGTTAGGAATGCTGCACGAGTTTGCGGCGCGACCGATGCCGATATTGCCATGTCAAATGGCTCCGCTTCACTTCGAATCGTCGCCAGCTATGGGTCTGCCCAAGGAAGCCCCGTTGGCACTGAGAGGCCTCTGAATAGAGATACGGTACTCGGTCGCGCCATCGTCGACGCCGAAACTGTCCACATTGACGACTTCCTGGAAGTCGCTGCGGACTATTCTCAAAGCAACGCGTCGCAGCGCGGTTACCGCACCATGCTTGCCACTCCATTGCGACGGTAAGGCAATGTCATTGGGGTCATCGGAATTCGCCGCACCGAAGTCAAGCCATTTTCGGAAAAGCAGATTGCGCTCCTAAGGACTTTCGCGGATCAAGCCGTTATCGCCATCGAGAACGTGCGCCTGTTGCAAGAACTCACTGAGGCTTTGCAGCAGCAGACCGCCACCAGTGAAATTCTAGGAGTGATTGCCAGTTCACCTACGGACGTCCAGCCCGTTTTGGATACCGTGGCGCAGAGCGCGGCGCGACTGTGTGATGCAAAAGACTCTGCGATTTTTCGTGTTGACAACGGTGTCCTTCAGCGAATGGCGATATACGGAACGATCCCAATCCGCGGAGCCGTACCCTTCACTCGGGGCACGCCTACTGGCCGAGCGGTACTCGATTGTGAAACGATTCACATCCATGACATCGATTCTGAATCCGCCAAAGCCGATTATCCGGACATCGATAGGACGGGAAGCCAGGGCGGGAGCCTCGCCAGAACAAGACTCGCGATGCCTTTACTGCGCGAGGGTGTTGCACTCGGGGCGATCCTAATTCGCCGAATGGAGGTTCGTCCATTTACGGAAAAACAGGTGGCACTCCTTCAGAGTTTCGCTGATCAGGCCGTGATTGCGATTGAAAATGTCCGGCTATTCAAAGAAATCCAACAGCGCAATGCGGAATTACGCGAGGCTCTGGAGCATCAGACCGCAACGTCCGAGGTGCTCGGCATCATCAGCCGCTCGCCGACTGATGTGCAACCTGTCTTGGATGCCATCGTGGAAAGCGCGGCAAAGGTTTGCGGGGTCGATGATGTGGTGCTTCGGCTGCGCGAGGGGAACTTCATGGTTTTGCAGGCCCATTTCGGGCCTATGGCAGTACCGCCGTCGCACATCAGTATTGACGAACCGGAATATCGTTGGACCTTCGCACATGGCACCCTCCATATTCCCGACCTTCGTGAGCAGAGAAAAGATTTCCCGACCTTGGGCTCTCGCACTGGATTTCTCACTTTCTTAGCGGCTCCTCTTCGCCAGCAAGAGAAAATCATTGGATCGTTGAATGCGCGGCGCACAGCGGTGCGCCCTTTCACAGCAGCACAGATCAAGCTCCTCGAAACCTTTGCCGACCAGGCGGTCATTGCGATCGAGAATGTACGATTGTTCAACGAGTTAAAAGAATCACTGGAACAGCAGACGGCGACTAGCGAAATCCTCGGCGTCATCGCCAGCTCTCCGAACGACATCCAGCCAGTGCTTGATATCGTTGCAAAGACTGCGGCCCAACTATGTGATGCAAGCGATGCGGTCATTCACCGCATTGATGGCGACAATCTCCGACCAGCGGCTAATTACGGACCGTTGCCGGGACGAGGGGGTCGGGAATCAATTCCAATAGACCGTGACCATATACCCGCCCGAGCTATCATTGATCGGCAAACTCTTCATATTCATGATTTGGCAGCAGTGCCAGAGGATGACCTCCCCGCGCGGTTCGCCAGAAGTGTTGGCGTTCGGACAGTGCTCGCCACGCCATTGCTGCGCGAGGGAATTCCCCTTGGGACGATTCATATCCGCCGCCTAGATGTCCGGCCGTTCACGGAGAGGCAAATCAAACTGCTTGAAACCTTTGCAGCCCAGGCTGTGATTGCCATAGAGAACGTCCGCCTGTTCAAAGAATTGCAGCAGCGCAACGCGGAATTGCGAGAAGCACTAGAACATCAAACGGCAACGTCCGAGGTGCTCGGCATCATCAGCCGCTCGCCGACTGACGTCCAGCCGGTGCTGGATGCCATCGTGGAGAGCGCAGTGAGAGTCTGCGGGATCGACGATGTGGTCCTGCGACTCTATGAGGGGAAGCAATCGGTTCTACGGGCTCATTTTGGGCCGCTACCTGATCCGCGTTCCGCGGGAAGTATCGATGGACCGCGGTTTAATTGGCTACGCGAGCACGGCACACTCCATATCCCCGATGTCCGCGCGCAGACGGATTTCTCAGAAATAGGTTCTACCAGCGGGTCACGCACCTTTTTATTCGTTCCCCTTCGTCAGCAGGGAGACCTCACCGGGGAGCTAGTCGCACGCCGGATGGACGTACGCCCGTTCACTCCGGCGCAAATCAAGCTGCTCGAAACTTTCGCAGACCAGGCAGTCATTGCCATTGAGAACGTGCGTCTGTTCAACGAATTGAAGGAGTCATTGGAGCAGCAAACGGCTACGAGCGAGATCCTTCGTGTAATCGCCAGCTCGCCGACCGATATTCAGCCGGTCTTGGATGCCGTGGCGGAAAGCGCAGTGCGGCTGTGCGCTGCAGAAGACGCGTCGATTCGACTCGTTGACGGGAATCTGCTTCGGCTGGGTGCCCACTGCGGCACCATTTCTATGGCCGGAGCGGAACAAAATCGACCGATTAACCGGCAATCCGTAATGGGACGAGCGGTGGTGGACCGTCAACTCATACACATCGAAGATGTGCTTCCGCTCAGTGAGACGGAGTTTCCTGGTGTGCATGTTCCAGGGCGAGATATTCGCACGATGTTAGCGATACCGTTGTTGCGGGAGGGGGTCGCGATCGGAGTCATTGGGCTCCGTCGTATCGTGATCCGACCTTTCACGGAGAAACAGATATCGCTGCTGAAAACTTTTGCGGATCAGGCGGCGATAGCGATCGAGAACGTGCGATTGTTTCAAGAATTAGAAGCGCGGACGCAGGAACTAACGCGCTCAGTTGGGGAACTAAGAGCATTGGGCGAAGTCAGTCAAGCAGTAAGCTCGACTTTAGATTTAGGGACCGTGCTCACTCGCATTGCCTCTCACGCTGTCCAACTAACCGGCGCAGCCGCCGGAGTCATTTACGAATACGACGAAGACTTGGAAGAATTTCACCTTAGAGGCGCTCACCAGATTGAGAAAGAGTTTGTCGAAACACTACGCGGTAGTCCAATCCGGCTCGGCTCGGGGCCTCTGGGTCGGGCGGCGTCGACCCGTGAACCGGTAGAGGTTTCGGACATTCTCGATGAGCGGGAGTTCAGTGCCACTCGATTGCGCACGGTTTTAAGGGGTCTTGGTTATCGTTCATTGCTCGCGGTTCCCCTTCTTCGTGAGGGGCGAATTATGGGAGGGCTTACGATCTATCGTCGCACGGCGGGGACCTTCCCACCCGAGGTGGTGAATCTTCTCCAGACCTTTGCCACCCAGTCGGTCTTAGCGATCCAGAACGCCCGCCTTTTCCGTGAGATCGAGGACAAGAGCCGGCAGATCGAAGCCGCCAACCGGCACAAGTCCGAGTTCCTCGCCAACATGTCCCATGAGCTGAGAACTCCGCTCAACGCCATTATCGGCTTCTCGGAGGTCTTGCAGGAACGGCTGTTTGGCGAGCTCAACGAAAAGCAGGCCGAGTACACCGACGACATCCTCACCTCCGGGCGCCATTTGCTTTCGCTCATCAATGAAATCCTGGACCTTTCGAAAGTCGAGGCCGGCCGCATGGAGTTAGAAGTGGCGACGTTCGATTTGCCATTGGCGATCGACAATGCGCGAACGTTTGTCCGCGAGCGGGCCGTCCGGCACGGCATTCAACTCGATGTGAAGGTTGACGAGCGGCTGGGCGATTTCGTCGGCGATGAGCGGAAGATCAAGCAGATCCTGCTGAACCTGCTATCTAACGCCGTCAAGTTCACGCCGGAAGGCGGACGGATCGGCATCACCGCCAGACAACTAAACGGAGCGGTTGAGATCTCGGTCAGCGACACGGGGGTCGGCATTGCCCTGGAAGACCAGCCGAAGATATTCGAAGAGTTCCGGCAGGTGGGTTCCGATCAAGTGCACAAGAGCGAAGGAACGGGGCTCGGATTAACGCTGGCGAAGAAATTTGTCGAGCTTCATGGCGGAACGATTTGGGTGGAGAGCCAGATCGGCAAGGGATCGACGTTTACTTTTACCCTGCCGACGACGGTCCAATAGCCGGAAATGAATCTCGTCCGGCCATATGTCCGTCAGATTACCGCAACGTGTTCATCACCAGGATCACTCGATATCTTTTGACCGGGAGGTGAAGCGTGCCGGCGATCGGAATAAAGCCCGTTGACCAAGTGGAAGTCCTCACTGTAATGGACAATTCAGTGGACGTGCTCATGGCAAGCACGTCCGTCGCTCACCGTGCCCCATTACGTCGTGATGCGTTTTCCCGCCCTCGCCTAAGAGCGGAGCACGGCGTCTCCATGCTTGTTACCGTCCACTACGAGGGGAAAAAAGACGTAATTCTCTTTGATGCCGGAACCAGTCGAGACGGCGCTT